>Ga0310690_10000274_pt1 | contig 119672 bp, 150 predicted proteins | sample AusTroGonzalo_MG_2_FD_207661 | JGI IMG/M metagenome (GOLD analysis project Ga0310690, IMG submission 207661) | Bovine rumen microbial communities from tropical cattle in Woodstock, Queensland, Australia - Gonzalo_04 (v2) (version 2) | ecosystem: Host-associated > Mammals > Digestive system >...
AAACTACCAGCAGAAGATGTAAAGAAGGCAGTCTTCTATCTAAATCACTTCTACGCCAACATGACGAAACTCAGCAAGATTGTCGTTTGCTTGGAAGAGGAAATTCCTGCTCTCGTAAAGAAGATGGAGAGATTCTGTGAAGTCGAAGATGTGCCTTGCATCAGAAGAGCAATGGAGACTATCACTCAGGCTGTTCTAGCTGAAGAGGATCATCTCGATCATCCGCTTCCGCTGCTCTCCGAAGCCGAGTGGAAGCTCACCATCACTGAACTGAAGGTTTACGCTGAGTACATCGCAGACAAGAAGCCGGAGGACTTCAATGCCTAAAGCTTATGACGCCAACTCGATCGAGTCGCTCCAGTTCCCAGACTTCGTTCGAAAGAGACCCGACATGTACATGGGCGCTACTACAGGAAAGTACGCTCCTGCGCTCTTCCGTTGTCTGCGTGAGATCATCGACAACTCTCTTGACGAGTATCTCTGCGATCACAACAACGTTCTTCACGTCTTCTACGACACGAGATCTTCTGTATGCACAGTGATCGACAACGGCCGTGGCATTCCGACCGACATCAACGAGAAGACTGGAAAATCAGCTCTCTTCCTGGTGTTCGGTCAGCTTCACTCTGGCGGTAAGTTCGACAAGGACTCTTACAAGGTATCTAGCGGCAAAAACGGGGTGGGGTGCAAGGGTACAGCTGCACTGTCTGAGTGGCTAGTCTCCTTCTCGAACAACAACAAGAACAAGGCATGGATGTGCCAGAAGTTCAAGCGTGGTCTACCTGATGGAACTGTAACTCCAGCATCTATTCCCGCTGAGTTCAAGAGCTGCATCAAGAAGACAGGCACTATCGTTCAGTTCAAGCCCGACATTCAGATCTTCAAAGACGGCATCGAGATGGATATCCAAAGACTCAAGCGAGAGTTGAAGGATATGCAGTATCTCTGTCCGCGTCTGAACATCCAGCTTCACGTTGACGGCCAGGTCACTTCCTATTACAGCGAAACAGGCCTTACAGAGCTCGTCTGCGACGGCAAACAGTACGAACACGTCTTTTCCTACACGGCAGAGAATATCGACGCTGCGATCGCGTTTACGAAGAAAGACGGAAGCTCTTTCAAGTCTTACGTGAACATCGTCTACACTGACATGGGCGGTACTCATCTCGCTGGGTTCAAGAAGATCATCTGCGACATCGTCAAGGAGAATTCGAAAAAGCCAATCGCTAACGAAGACATTCTTGAGGGCATGGTCGGCGCTATCCACTACAAGATGGCAGAGCCGCAGTACCAGTCTCAGACGAAGAACGAGCTCACATCGGTAGAGGCCAAGGATGACGTGATGAAGCTCCTAGAACAGCCTCTACGCGCATTCTTCAAGAAGAACAAGAGTCTCTTAGAGAGAATCGTGAAGTATGCCGAAGAGATGTACGCGAAGAAAGAGAAGATGAAGGCCGACAAGGACATGCTGAAAGGTCTCAAGAACATCAACAACTCTGCTAAGTACATCTCCGAGAAGTTCTCTGACGCCGACAGACGCAAGTACAGAAACGTAGACGACCTCGAGATGTTCGTAGTAGAGGGCGACTCTGCTGGCGGCCACTTCAAGCAAGCTCGTGAAGGATTCCAAGCCTGTCTAAAGCTTCGCGGAAAGATCATCAACGCTGCAAAGGCTACTCAGACTCAGCTCTTCGGATCCACAAAGAAGGGAGCAGAGCAAGACGGAAACCGTGAGATCAAGGACCTGACAGCTGCACTCGGCTGTGGAGTTCTCGACCAGTACGACGAGTCGAAGTTGAGATTCAGTAAGCTGATCATCTTGACAGACGCTGACCCTGACGGACTCCATATCACTAACCTCGTTCTCGCATTCCTTCTCAAGTACATGCCCGATCTCGTAAAGAACGGTCACGTATACACTGTGGACTCTCCGTTGTTCATGGCTAACGGCGCTAACGCTAGAGTATATGGAAACAGCAGAAACGAAGTCGAAAAGAAGATGAAGGAAGCGAAGTGCAAGCAGTACACGATCACTCGACTCAAAGGTTGGGGAGAGTGCAACGCTGATGACTTGGCTACTCTCTGTATCTCTCCGAAGACTAGAAAGCTGATCCAGATGAAGTATGACGAGAAGACGCTAGATACACTAGAACAGACGATGGCTGGCGACTCTGAGTTCAGAAAAGTTCTACTGGAGGTGAAGTGATGAGTAAATCAGAAAAAATTTTGAGCTTGCATGACTTGATTAGTCATCGTGATTTCGAAAAGGCACTGAGAAAAAATCTTGAAGAATCAAAGAAGGACAAACCTAAAGCGCAGGAGGTGAAGTGATGCTAGAATTCTCAGACAAAGCGAAAATCGCTATGGCAGATGGTCTCATCAACTACATCCGTAATCACAAGGGCATAACTGGCATCTCGGATAGTTCGGATCCAGAGTGGCACGACGGAAAGCGGTTCGTCCACATCGACTACGAGGGCGTCGAGGAGTATCTTGCTCCGGGAGAAGCTATCTGCGACGCCATCGGAGCTGCATGCAAAGCTGACGACGTGGACTTCGGCGTAGACTGACAATAGACTAACAACAACGATGGCGCTGACCAGAAATCAGCGCCATCGTTGTACTCAGTCGTCGAACGCTAGGTCAGCAGACCAGGGACGGTTGAAGAAGTCGCAGCTCTTTCGTATCAAGCCCGACGCCTTCTCTTCGCGAGTCATGCGACGGTTCGGATTCGATTCAGCCTTCGCAGAGATGAACTCGAAGTTGCCACGCATGCAGCACTGCTTCAAGAAGTACTCGTTAACTTTGCCTTCTCCAGGAATGCCGCAGATAGTGAAGTACTTCTCTGGCTTTTTCTTCTCTTTGTATATGACAGACACCCACATATAGTATCTCCTTAGTCGTTGTTGCGCCAGTTACGAGTTGCAGATTCCGGAATCGGGTCTTTAATGCCTTTCTTAGCAAGACGAATACGATGAAGTTCGACGAAAGCTCCCTGAGACTGATCACACCAGTTCTCGGGCCAACAAGAGAACGCGCCGTTTGGATCGATGTCAATCTTCTGGTCCTTCCAGAAGATATAGTAGCCAGTAGCGCCTTCACGACAGATCTGAATCTGAAGGTCGTTGAGCTGAAGTTCGTTCTCGATAGTGCCGAGATCTTCGCCAGACGGAGAGTAGAGGGTGCCGAGAGAAGACGGAAGGTTGATGTCGTGATTGATCGAAATAGCCATTGTCTGGTCCTTTGTTGAAGTTACGGTGTAAATATAAGTAATTCCAGAGAAACTCTAAACCCTAAATTGGAGAAAACTCAAAAAAAATATGTTCCAAGGTGCAGACAATATCAGAGGCCATAAAGAGAAGATCGAGATGACCGAAGAGCAGCTCGAAGAGTACGTGAAGTGCAAGACAGACATCTTCCACTTCGCGAAGTACTTCTACATTCTAACTCCTAAGGGCTCAAGACCTATCCCTTTGCGTGAGTACCAGATCCGTGAGGTGAAGACGCTGTGCGCAAAGGTAGAGGGAAAGAACAACCGCATCATCATGCAGGGACGTCAGTCGGGAAAGACGACTATCGCTACGCTGTATCTGACTTGGAAAGCGCTGTTCGAAGAAGACAAGACGATCGCTATCCTCGCTAACAAGCTGTCTCAGGCGCTGGAAATCATGGCTCGTATCAGAGACGCGTATGTTCGACTGCCTCTGTGGCTCCAGCAGGGAATCGATCCACAGCGTGGAGGCTGGTCTAAGTCCTGTATAGGTCTCGACAACGGCACTAAGGTCTTCGCGGCTGCATCATCTTCATCTGCTATTCGTGGTAAGTCAGTAAACTACATGCTCGTGGACGAGTTCGCTCACTTGGATGACTCGATCGCAGATGACTTCATTCAGTCAGTTATGCCGGTGCAGGCATCTGACCCGGACGCTGAGCTGATCTTGATCTCTACCCCTAACGGAATGAATCACTTTGCCGACATCTGGCAGAAAGCTGTCGCTGGCGAGAACTCGTTCATTCCCTGTAAGGTGCAATGGCACGAGATCGATGGTCGTGATGAAGCTTGGAAGGCTAGAATCATTCGTGACTACGGCGTCAAGCACTTCGCTCAGGAATATGCGTGCTGTGATGGAGAACAGCTAGTCAAGATCCGTAGAAACGGCGTCGAGAGCGTCGTATCCATGAAGGAACTCGCTAGCATTCTCGAGTATCAGCTGTAACTTCTTTTGCTGTCTTAGAGGGACTCATTTTCCAGTCAATCATTTCGAAACCGTTGTACTCAGCGATGTCCTTGAGTTTCTCATCGTCGAGGTCGTTGCTGATGAACATTCCTCTTGCACGGTTTGCGATGATCTGAGCCTGACGATCTGTGATCTCTTGCTTGGATTCTACTGTGAAAGGGATGTAGATGGTCTTAGTGAACATAATTGGTCCTTGTTAGTCAATTTCCACATTTACTTGCAGATATGCCGTCTTATAAGGGTTCACATATACCTTGTGATTCCTATTAGGTCCCTTCGGTATCTCCTGCACAGTCATTCCAGTGATAGGGACTACTTCGGTGGTATGCTTATATTGCGAATATGCCGCTTCTGTTCTGCTGGACGTATAATTGACCTGACACTGAACGACGTCAGTATCGGACAAGGGTTCGAGCATTTTAAGCAGTTCTGCTTTAGTTATAATAGTTTTCATTCAGTTATCCTCCGTTGAAGATTCGTTATAGTCGACACCGGTGGGAGTCGCAGTCATTGCTCCACGGTAGCCCTTGTCGATGAATCGATCAAATGCTTTGTTCATAGCGTCGTCTTCATCTTCAGCGACGACTAGAAATTCAGTGTTTATGCTTACGCAGTATTCTTTCATGGTCATGGTCCTTGTTGTTTTTGTTTACATGTCAAATATAAGTATATTTCAGAGAAATCTAAACCCATAAATTGCGACTTTCTCAAAAGCTGTCGCGAAATAAAAATTCTGCAAAAATGAGTATATTTACATTATCATCCACACAACGGATGAGAAGGATAATATATGTCAAAGAAAGATAGAAAAGCAAAAGATATTGGCAAGACTACAACTAACGACTTCGGAACTGGTCCAGCAGCATTCAGCAAGGCCGACGAAATCATCAAGGAAATCAAGAAAGACAAGGAGCTCAACAAGCTCGTAATCAATCCCGAGACGATGAAGTATGAATGGCTCAACACAAACGTCATCTCACTAAACCTCGTCTTCTCCGGAAAGATTCGTGGCGGTATCAAGAAGGGCGCTATCACCTCTATGGCTGCTGACTCTCAGCTCGGTAAGTCATTGATCGGCTACAACCTTCTGCAGTGCGCCTACCGTTCTGGTATGGCTTGCGTCGTAATCGACTCTGAACACGCTATCAACCTCGACCTCCTCAAGCAGCTCGGTATCGATCTGGACAAGATCGTAATCTACCAGACATCGAAGATCAACGAGCTCAAGCAGATCTTCGCTCGCATCAACAAGGGCAAGAGCCGCGAAGAGTCGATGAACACGTTCGTCCTGATGGACTCTTGGGGTCCTATCGTGGAAGTTCAGGTGATGGAGAATGCAGAAGAGGCATCCTCTTCCGTGAACATGTCTGGCGCTAAGTTCAAGAACGAGCTCGCTAACATCATCAACGCATGCGGCAACACTACATTCGTGATCAACCACGTCTACTGCTCTCTCGAAAAGTATGGCGAGAAGTTCAAGATTCCTGGCGGTAAGAGATTGTTCTTCAACTCTGACTCTATCGGCCTCGCTTCCTCTGCTGCTAAGTACAAGGACGCTCAGGACAACATCCTCGGAAAGGTCGTTACGGTCGGCGTCAAGAAGGGTAGAGGAGCTAAGGAATTCCTCAAGACCAAGTACCTCATCCGTCATGACGGCGGTCTTGATCCGTACTTCGGTCTGCTCGATGACGCTATGGAAGCTGAAGTGGTCTTCAAGCCGAAGCCTGGTTACTACGCTAGAACCGACTACGACGTAGACAAGGAAACTGGTGAAGTCAAGAAGATGTGGAAAGAATCGGAGCTCTACTGCTCTACATTCTGGATTCCGCTCTACCGCGATCAGAAGTTCGTAGACTACTGCGAAGACAAGTACAGCTTCATCAACGCTAAGCTCATCTCTGCTTCTGTCGACGTCATGGCTCTCATCGACGGCGCTGCTGAGATCACAGACGAGACGATGCCCGTCATCAACGCTGGCGACGAGGAAGCTCAGTTCGAAGCTGAGTACGGAGACGAGAACGAAGATCTCGAACTCGATGGCGCAGGAATCTTCCAGAAGTACTCGAAGGAAGAGATCGAGGCCGCTAAGAACGAAGACTAAAAGTTTTCCTTCTCAACAACAGAGTCTGGATGTAAATATCGTCCAGACTCTTTTTTCTATTTTGGTATATCATGGTGAATGTACAGTTTCCGCACTTAATTTTGAAGACTTTATACGCTAATCAGTCCGTCAGAGACAGAGTTACTCCGTTCCTGAAAGACGACTGGTTCAGAGAAAACGAGAATATCAGCACTATCGTATCTAAGATAATCGACTACATGGAGAAGTGGGGCAGATTTCCTTCCGTCATCGAGTCGAGAACTATGTTCAGAAACGACATGGGCGTTCTTGAAGAGTTTGACGCCGCTATCGCTATTCCAGACGAGGAGGCGCAGAGCGAGTCTATCCTTGACGACATTCAGGACTTCATCCGTAAGAAGCTCATGTATGAAGTTACGCTGAAAGTCCAAGAGTATCTCTTCTCCCACGGAGAGCCTCCATCTGGTGACTCGTTCGCTCAGATGATGGCTGACGCTGAGTCGTTCAGCTTTGACACTGACGTAGGCTTCGACCTTGTTGACGACATTGACGAAGTCTATGAAGAGATGATCCAAGCCGTCAACATCATTCCTACGGGCATCAAGGAGTTCGACAACCTCATGAACGGAGGCATCCCAGACAAGGTCATGATCGGCATCTTGGCTGGCACTAACGTGGGTAAGACGCTAATGATGAGCTGTATGGCGTCCAACATCATGGCTAGAGGAAAGAATGTGCTATACATCACGTTCGAAGACTCGAAGACTAAGATCGCTACTAGAATGATGCAGAACCTGTGCGACATCTCGCAAGAACAGCTCAAGATGCTCAACAGGAACTCCTTCGTCGCCCTCAAGAACAAGATGAAGGCTATGTCAGCTACTCACTTGAAGATCGTGGAACTCGAGGAAGCAGCCGTGAACACGATGAGAGTCAGGACGTTGTTGAAGGACTTGAAGGAAAAGAAAAAGTTCGAGCCAGACATCATCTTCTTGGACTACGTCGGATGTATGATTCCTAACGGTCGTCCGAACCCGAACCTGAACACCAACACTATCCTGCAGAAGGTAGTCGCTGAGTGGCGTGGCTCTATCTGCATGAAGCTCGGCATTCCTACGGTGACGGGCTTCCAGGTCAACAGAGGTGGCGCAGACAGCGCATCTGTTGGCTTGACGGACATCGCAGACTCATTCGGCTCTACGACTAAGGTTGACGCTATGTTCGCTACGACTCAGGACCAGACGATGCTAGAGAACGGCATGTACAAGCTCAAGGTCGCTAAGACGAGATTGAAGAACAACAAGAACACTGAAGTGATGATAGGCGTATGTATCGACAAGCAGCAGATCTATGACTTGAACTCTTCACCAAGCTCAAGAACGCCACAATTGACTAATACTGCACCAGCAGCTCTGCCGACACCCACTCCAGTCGATCAGATAGCAGAAGAGAAGCATATAGAAGCTAAAAACACTGATACAGCAGACAACGCTTATGTAGCGACAGCGAAAGTAGATCTCGACAAGATAAACGAGATATTGTAGGAGAAACGAAGATGATAAACAGCGACGACAAAATAGAAGCGCTAGAGCGAGAGACGGCTAAAGCCGAATTTTTCGATCTGTTGAGAAGACAGGGATACGACATGTATGATCTGGAAGAGGGCAGCAAATTGCCTAAGTGTCTCATTCCTATCATCGAAAAGAAGGACTTGAATTCCTTCATTCTCTTCAACAGTACGCTAGAGCACATTCACCACAAACATGGGATCTCTGTAACCGACATGTGCAAGTATCTCATGGAGGATTTCTTCGACGAGAAGCAGATCCTAACTCTTCTTCAAACTAATCTCTATGACGCTCTGTACTTAGAGCTGCAGAAGAAGAACGGCATGGCAGTCGAACGAACGAGCAAATTCCTGATCAAGTAATATGAACGCATCTGACGCATACTCGATACTCTATCTCTTCAACAAAGAGATTCGCAAGACTAGCAAGACACTGAGCTTAGGAAACGTGTTCAGTGAAGCAGCATGGGCAGTAGCGCAAGACGAGATGGAGGCAGCTGTCGCTTATGGAAAGCGTCCAGTGATCGACAAGATGGGACGTGATCGCTGCATTAAGCTAGCAAATGCTCTCGAATGCGGTCAGATGAACATGAAGACGTTGAAAGTGTACATGGTAGGCGAGTACATCAGGAAGAACAAAGGATGCTTCTTCAAGCGCAAGAAAGACGGCAGTCTGTACATGAAGGGAACTAAGAAGGATCCAGACAAGAAGAAAGTCGTCTACAACGCTGTCGATATCGAGAGCATAGGAAGGCTGGAAGGTATCGATCTGTATAAGCCAGAGAATCTCAAGAAGCAGTTAGAGATTCTCAAAGAAGCAGCTCAGACGAACGTAAGCGTCATCAATCCTAGAGAAAATCAGACAAACGTGCTCTATGATCTGCTTTGTGAAGGCAAGATCGGACTTCATCTGTACTTGCATCTTTGGAATCTGAACGACGGATTTGGAATCGACGTGAACAGCAAGGCAGCAGAAGAAGAATACAAGAGATTCCTCAAGATGGTACAGTGGCTCGTCAAAGACGGTTTCGATCTGAACGACATCTGGTTCCACGATCGAGCGTGAGAGAATTTTGAAGTGACGGTTTTTTCCTATATATAACATGTCCAAGCGAGAAATACTCGTGGGAGACGGCAAGTTAAGATAAAGGAAAATCCAAAGGTAATAAGATGATTGAAAGAAACTTCGACAACTATTTCGACCAAATCAAGAACGCAGCTGCCAAGAAGACGGGTAGCTCTTTTTCTATTGAGAACGAATTCGTTCCGACGATGGTGAACGGTGAATGTGAAGTCGTCCTCCGTCTGCTCCCGCAGCCGAAGACTGAAGCAGCTCCGTTTATCGAAAATCGTACTCACTCGTTCAAGGGAACCGATGGCAAGTGGCACGTGATCGACTGCCTCCGCAAGGCTGGTCACAAGTGCCCGATCTGCGATTGGAACTCTGAAGTCTTCAAGGCTTTCCCGAAGGAAAAGGCGAAAGACATTTCCAAGAAGAAAGCTAAGCGTCAGTTCGTTTCCAACGTCTACGTCGTCAAGAACACGGCAGCTCCTAACACTGAAGGAAAGATCTACCGCTTCAAGTACGGCATCCAGATCATGGAAAAGATCCTCGACAAGATGGCTGACAAGACCGATCCTGATAAGGGTTTCATCAAGGGCGTCAACGTGTTCGATTACTACAATGGCGCTAACTTGATCTTCAAGGCTAAGGAAGGTGCATACGGTCCTAACCCTGAAGCGTCATACTTCGGTGACCAGAAGCCTATCTCTGACAAGAACAACAATCCGTTGTCCGAAGAGGAGGTACAGGATATCGACAACAACCTGTACGAACTCAAGCCGTGTGAAAAAGACACTAGCAACGAGACTTTCGTCGGCGTTCTCGACATCTTCGAAAAGTTCACTGAAGACAAGCTGTACAAGCGCGGCACTGACGCTGAAGGCAAGGCGACATTCGATCCGATCATTCCGGGCATCGACGGTGGAAACACTGCTGCTCTCAACGAATCGGTACAGAGCGAAGCCGAACCTTACACGGAGAAGCCGTCATCTGAAGGGATCGACGATTTCTTGGATTCGTTGAAGTAGTAAAGATTTCTTTACAATAGAACTGGTTGGGCGCTCGTCGTAACTCATAATCTCCTTTACTGTTAATCTAGAGCGTCCACGAAGTGAATAAGCTGCAGAGAGTCAAATTTCTGCAGCTTTTCTCAAGAAACTCTATTTAGAAAACGCTAGAAAATTCCTATATTTTATTTGTAACTTTCACCAAAAGAGGTCAAAAATGGATCTTAAAGACCGTAACTTGAGAATTCTCAATTTCACATCTTGGAGCGTCAACGGCGCAATCTCGTCTGTAATTCTCAAAGCGTATTACAAGAACTGCAAAACTTACTTCATGTCGTATCGCCGTCCTGATGATATGACTGCGACTATGATCCAAGAAGGCGACAAGATCGACGCTGTGATCTTCACGAACATCGCTCCGACACAGAGCCGCGACTTCGTCAAGAATTTCAAGAAGCCAGTCGTAATCTTCGACCATCACGAGAACGCTAACTGGTGGAAGAGTCTTGGCAACAAGGACTACCACGTCAATCAGGACTACTCGGGCGCTATGATGGTCTACATGTACTACAAGCGCTTCATGGCCGATCTCGAACGCTACTACGACGTTACGCTTCTCGCAGATGACTTCGAACTGTGGAAGTTGAAGGATCCACGCTCGTTCCACTTCAACACTCTGTTCTGGAAGTCCGACAATCCGTATACATTCATCAAGCGCTGGTCTGCTGGTGGAAAGCTCGCTTTGACTCAAGCTGAGAAGGACATTCTCACAGAGCACGTTCGTGACTGGAAGCTCTATTACGAGTCTCTCGCACAGCTCAAGCTCGGCTATAACGGCCGAATGATCACGGCGAACGAATATCAGGCAGAGATCAGCAAGCAGATGGACTTGGAAGGAGTAAACTACTTCTTGCTCTACCATCCGAAGTCCAACTACATCACTCTCCGTTCCTGCACTGCCGTAATCGACTGCAAGGAAATTCTGGAGAAGATGAACGTATTTACCGCACAGAGCAATGTCGGCGTCATTCCGTGCAAGAATCTGGACGAAGCTAAGACGATCTGTGCTCAAGTCGAAAAGAACGTTTTGGCTCACGTGCCGAAGGAAGCATAAATAGAACTACTATGTTCGAAATTGATGACCAGACAAAGACTTTTGTACTCGAGAAGTACATCCGTCGTGCGGTCGATACGGTCCGCCATAAGGGCCGTGGACGCGAGATCAAGGTGAACTGTCCATTCTGCGGAGACAAGGACTTAAAGGGCACTCTATGGCTCACTAACACCTATCGTTGGTGCTATACGTGCTGGAGAGCCTCTTGCCGTTGCGCTGATCACGGAATTCTCGCTACAAAGTGGCTGAAGGAAGTCAACTCGAGCCTCTACGACCAGTATGTCGAAGAGCTGAAGTCTTACGGAAAGAAAGACAAGAAAGAAGTCGATGCGCTGAAGGCTATTATCGAACGCAAGAGAGCAGATGACCTGATCAAAGAGAAACAGGATCTTCAGCGAGCGATCGAGAAGGACCGCAAGGCGACACGATTCTTCAAGAAGATCGACAAGCCAGGCAAGTACCAGTTGGCTGCTATTCACTTCTGCAAGAGCCGCTTGATTCCCGAAGATGTTTGGAAGCGCTTCTACTACTGCGACGAAGACAAGTATCGCGGACGCGTGATCATTCCGTTCTACGACAAGGACGGTAAGATCGAATTCTTCCAAGGACGCACCTTGGAAAAGGATAACGACGTCAAGTACCTGTCTAGAGTCGGAAGCACTGCACTCTACAACTGGGACTTCGTGGACAAAGAGAAGCCAATCGCAATTCTCGAAGGCCCGATCAACAGCATGTTCGTCGAGAACTCAACTGCAACTGTCGGCGCTGGATCCTCTTGCGAGATCGACGACAAGCTCAAGAACCTGAACTGCTGGTTTATCTTCGACAACGACAAAGGTGGCCGAAAGAACGCTTGGAAGAGAGTCAATCAGGGACGCCCAGTCTTCATGTGGAGCTCTTTCATTTTCGACTACAATCTACCTACGGACATCAACGATATCAACGACGTCGTAATGTACCTGAAGAGACGAAAGAAGTTCACAGTAGAAGAGCTGAGACGCTATTTTACACGCTATCCCGACCAGTACAAGGCGCTCGAACTAGCTAAGGTGAAGGAAGATCCTCCATTGCTGCAGAGAGACGATACGCCCGAAGTGGATGAGGAAGAAGACTAAAAGGAGAAACGATGAACACAGACATCTACATCGAATATGACGAAGCTCTCGCTGACAGAGTCGCGATAGAAAAGCTGAACAGGACTACTATCGAAGACCTAGCGAAGAGAGATCAATCCGTAGCTAAGTGGGTCGTAAAGACTGGCAGCTGGCGCAACAAGTGCAAGCTCCTCAGGATGGAAAAGCCGTGGTCTGCCACTAAGACCATCTTCGTAGCTACTCTCAAGAAACCGACCTACAAGAAAGTCAAGTGAAGAGTCTCCTGCATGCCAAAGAGACTGGGTCTCGCAAGAGTCCAGTCTTTTTTGTGTAAATACTTTATGTCAGTATTTGCGAAAAACTACTATCAGGGAACTTTCGTTCCTAAGCATCCAGAGAAGTGCCTGAACTTCAACGGAAAACTATACCCTGACAAGACGCTTCCGATCACGTACAGAAGCTCATGGGAGCAGATCATGTGCAACTTCTGCGACATGCAGGTGAATATACTGTCATGGGGATCTGAAGTCGTAGAGATTCCTTACTACTCACAGATAGACAATCGCAGCCACAAGTACATCTTAGACTTTCTCATCATCCTGAGGGACAAGTCGGGAAAGATACAGAAATACGCTGTCGAGGTGAAGCCAGACAATCAGGCTGAGAAGCTTGACGCTAACGGCAACGTGATCTACCCTCCAGCTCCGAAGAGAAAGACGCAGAGAGCTTTAGCGAAATGGCAGGAGAAGTGCCAAGTGATACGTAGAAACGCTGAGAAGTGGGAAGCAGCAAAAGTATGGGCAGCTAAGCGTGGATTCACGTTCAGGGCTATCACTGAGAACGAGATCTTCGGACTCGTAAAGAATCAATAGCGGTCTATAAATATCTCATAAAGGAAATATACCTATGAATCTGAACTTTCTAAACTTTCTAAGCAGCAATTTCTTGAAGAACGAAGAGGACGCCCAGACACTTCGTGAACTTGAAGCTAGGAACAACTCTATCGGTCTCGATGAAGACCAGACGAACTGGAGCGCTGCAGCTGGCGGTTGGGGATCTAGGTCTGGAGACTCTGTAAATCCCGACCAGCAGTCAATCTTGTTCGATGAAGTGTTCGAGAGCAAGAAACAGCGTATCGCATTCTATCGCAGCATGTTCAACTATCCTCTCGTCAAGAAGGCCATTCTAGTGATGGTCAACGAGATGTGCAAGCCTAACGCAGACAACGAAGTCGCTACGTTCAACATCACTAAAGCGTTCGCAGACCAGTTCAACAAGACTGAGTACAAATCTCTCAAGAAAGAGTTCGACTACGTGATCAACTGCGTATTCGGAGGAAGCAGCAAGATCAGAAATCTAGTCAAGAGATGGTTAGTCGACGGTCAGCAGTTTATCGAGAACTGCAGCAACGATGACGGAAGTAAGCTAGTCGGCATCAAGGTCCTTCCAGCATACTGCTCGCTAGTCGTATATGAAGAGGGCGTAGCGACTGGATATGTTCAAGATCCTAGAATGATCGATCTTCAGGCTACTGGAGAAATCAAGAGATTCACGCTCGATCAAGTATCTTATTCCGACTATGGACAGTGGGGAACTAACCGAAACGATGTTCGCGGTCATCTTGATGCCGCTATCAGACCGCTAAACCAGCTGAGAGCTATTGAAGACGCTCTGACGGTCACTAGAATCAACAGAGCTCCTGAAAGAAGACTGTGGAACGTGTTCATCGGCCGTGCTAACGACGCTAAAGCGACAGCAATGGTCAACGACGTCAAGAACAAGTACAGAAAGACCCTGACGATCAACCCGGTCACTGGCGTCATCGAGAGCTCAAAGAACGTCCAGAGTTTCACTGAAGACATCTTCGTTGGAAAGACAGACCAGGGCCAGGGAACTACCGTCGAACCGATCAAGTCTTCGACAGAGTTCAACGGACAGATGGACGACGTCAAGATGTTCCAGCAGCAGGTCATGGACGCACTGCTGTTCCCAGCACAGCGTTGGGCTAATCCGGAAGGAGGAACTCAGGCATCTCTATCACCTGAACAAGAGATCAACGAGATCACGTTCCAGGAGATGTGTAGAGAACTCGCTCAGAAATACTGCGACGAGATCATCAAGCACACGTTCCTCGTGCACCTAAAGATGGTAGGCTTCAAGAAGAAATATCTTGATCCAGCTCTATACAACATCTCTCTGAACGGAGCTAACAACTTCGAAAAGATCAGACAGATAGCTGTATGGGAGAAGATGGGCGGGCTGCTCAGTCAGCTTCAAACTATGCTGCCTTCTCTTGCTAACGCTAAAGCAGACTCCGAAGAGCCAAAGCCTCTCATCTCTAAGCAGTACATGTACAGCTCTATCCTCAATATGTCGGATTCTGATATTCTCAAGAATCAGCAGTGGATCCAGGAGGAGTCGGATGCTCTACTAGACGCTGCTAAGGCTGCAAAGGACGAATCTGCGCCAGAAGATGAAGATGAAGATCTCTCTGGAGAGGATGACGATATCGGCTTCTAGTCCGATGTATAGAGGGATCGAATGAGATACTCGATCAAAGACGTCAAGAGAATCTATGACTTCTTCGATCGAGATTTCTTTTTGCGAAATTTTGGTAAGAAACTAGGAAAATCCAAAATAACGACTGACATATCGACTGCACAAAACTGGTTCGGAGAAGAAGACTTCGAAAACTCTAGCGGACTGTCGTACTCAGAAGACGGAGAACAGCTTATCTACGTGAACCGGTTTCTTCTCGACAACTTGAGGCCTCTCGCCAACACGATTCTTCACGAAATGATACATATCTACGACTGGCGGGAGAATCCTCACAGAAGATCGTATAGAAAATCTCATGGCGCCTTCTGGACTAGAGTTTCCCAGATCGCTAACGAACGCTATGAGAAGAGAATCGGAAAGATAGAGCAATACAGCACAGATCTTGAGCTTGAGAAGATGAGCAGATCAAGACTAATACACAGCACTAAGTCCTTGTCCAACGCGTACATAGTGATACTGCAGTCTGGAGCGAAAGTCCCCATAAAGACGCTGAATGCCGTCCAAATTGAGCGAATTAAGCACACTTCTGCCGTCGCAGTGTATCGAGTTCACTCAAATCTTTCCCAGACGAAAACGAATCGAGTGAAGAAGTTCTTAAATTTCAATAAGCTTCTGGAGACCATCGAGGCCAATCCAGCAGTGCTAGACGAGCTTGATATTGACCTGAACGAACAAGCAGATGCAATCTTCACAAAGTTGTCAGTTTCTCTTTAAGAGAAAAACATAATTTAATCAAGTAAAATATCATAAAAATATAGAAATAAGGGTTTAGAAGCTGTCACAAACATAGTATATTGACATAAGTTAACTCTCCTAAAAAGGTATAAATAAGCTATAACTTTAAGGAAGAGCTAACATGACTACAATGACAGTCGACACTCTAGATATGGTAAAACTCAAAGACGGCTCACACAACTGTGTAGCGATCTTCAAAGCTACACTGAACGGCATTTTCCGCATCACTGGCGTAAAGCTGTTCAATGACCCGCAGATGGGGAAATGGTGGCTGAAGTTCCCTGTGAACGAAAGCAACCACAAGCGACTTCCCTTCTTCTCGTTCGTGAATCGCGAGGATTATCAGCATCTCCTAGAGTGCGCGAAGAACGAATTCTTGGGTGACTCGGATGAAGAAGAAACATACGTGGGCTAACGCCATTCCAAAGACCCGTCGCGAGAAAGACGTGATGAGGATGATAAAGAATCCGGCCGAGTGCAAGCGCATGATGGACTTGCTCGGTACCGCGACAAAAGTTACTGAAAACCTAAACAAGTTCGAAACCGACAAGTTCAAGACGGTCGATGAGATAGTCTTGTTCGTGTCTACACATCTCTCTGATGAGTTTCCTCAGAAGGAAATTCTACAAGAAGAGCTGAAAAGCTTAGTGGAGAGATATGAAGAACGAATCATACTTGCAGAAGGAAACGATAAAGGTGCCCCAGTTTGTTGTGGGCGGTGAATACCAGGACGAAAAGGGGAACGACTATCGGGTTCTGTCCATAACGGGCGACTTGATGGAAGCTAAATTCAACTTCGTCAAGAAAAAGTTCAAGATTGTGCCCTGGGGTTCGACTATGGCTGCCGTGAATTGCGGAAGGGTCTGGTTCAAGAGCGCTGCTAACAATCCTGCGCTGCTTGAAGAGGACGAGAGCTGCAACATCATCCAGCGTGGAAAGTACAACACCCTGAAGAAGATGACCCCAGAAGAAAAGAAACTCTACCGTCGTGAGCGTGCTAGAAAGCGTCGCAAAGCGAGACGTGAGGCTGCAAAGGCTGCTAAAGCCGAAGCAGAAAACAGCGTATAAATAACACAGAAGATACTCTACACACAGAGGAACAACTAACATGGCATTTCATGATTTCTTAGAAAGTCAGAGAAACCCCGCTCCACAGAGAGAGCCTCAGTTCGAGGTAGACGAAGGGGACAACTATGAGGAAAAAGAACCTCGGCGCGAGCGTAAGTCGAGCCGTGAACGCTTCGACGACGAAGATTCTAAAGTACTTGACGAAGTAGAATTCTACAAGGAGCGTCTGTACAAGAAGATCGATTCCTGCTTCATCCGTTATGGCCTAGCGGGCCTTAAGAAGATCGATGAGGGCATCGCAGATTCTCTCGCTAGGTACATCGACAGTCTCAAGGGTGGAAGATACTACGAAGACAGACCTCAGTACTCACGTCCGTTTCCTAGCTACCGTCGTCCTCAGGAAAGAGCACGTTACAGAGAAGATGAGCTCGACGATCTCGATGAAGCAGAGGAAAGTCTGCCACGCAGTCCAGAGTCGAAGCCAGCGCCAAAGCCGTTCAAGAAGCCAGTCAAGATCGAAGGATCTAACCCGAATCCTGTTCCTAAGAGAGCCGGTGAGCCGAACCTTCAGGCTGGCGTATACAATCCAGAGCTGCTCAACGCTATCCTAACGGACGTGATTCCGCCGACCGAGATTCATCAGGTCGAGATTCACAGCAACATTCCAGTTCCGCAGAAGAAACAGCAAGCTGCACCGCAGAATGTTGACTTCGCACCGCTTCCTGAAGAGATGCAGGAGCAAGAACAGCCGCAGGAAGATACATACGAGCAGCCCGTCGAGACCTATCAGGCGCCGCAGCAAGCTGAATCGAGCAACTTCGATCTAGCAGATGTGATGCTCGCTGGCGCTGGAAACACCGACGTGAGCTTGATCGTTCCTCCGACCATCGAAGAGCCAACATCTGAGAACTTCGTATCAGACGCTGATCTCGATGCTCCGATCGTCGAGTCAGAGAAGCAGACGCCTATCGAGATGCCTGCACCGAAGAGAAGAAAGAAGAAGTAATGAGCGAGATAACGTTAGAAGAGCTAGAGAATCAACCCTTCGTACAGGCCCACAAGGACTTGTACAAGGTAGCTCTTGAGCGTGGAAAATACTCAGACAAAGCATTCTGGGACGATCTTGACAGCGACGTTCGAGATTCAGTGAAAGAACAGCTCAGAAAGTACGGAAGTAAGCCAGTTTGGAGGATGCTGAAGTGATGGAAGTGCTAAACAAGTGTTTTGAGCGCCTAGAAGAGGCCTCTGCGGGAGACAACAAGCACTTCCTTGAGAAACTACAGCGTAACTGCAAAATGGCCGTAGCAGCGATGGAAAGCGATAATGTCATCAGTGAAGCTCAGAATGACTTGAAGAGCTTGAAGGCTATGAACAAGAAGATATCGATGTCGACTCACTCGAGAAGCATCGACAACGTTCTTGTCTACATCTTTCTGAAGAATCTCATGACTGTACCTTCGACTACGAAAGCCTACAAGCTCGGCCTGATCGACAAAGACGGAAAGCTTCTCCGTGAGCCGAAGACTCCTGAAGAGAACGACTGTATCTCTAACTTGGATCTCTTCACTGCTCAGTTGAGAAAGTGGATGCGTCCTTACATGAACAGGCTATCGAAGATGTCTTGGGTACGCTCGATGGACTCTAACTACCGCATTCAGAATGCTCTAGGAAACTCTGACAGCTTATCTAAGCGTGCAACTGTGATGCGTGTCAACGACGAGCTCGATCGTATACTGGAGGGCTGAGATGGGCTGTCCAGTCTGTGAGAGCGCTTATAAGCAGTACGGATTCACTCTTCGTGAAGGTATGCATTGCTACACTGCTAGCGAGAAAGCTTGCTGTCCCAAGAAAGTCACTGTTACAGCATTCACGTCGCAAGAAGTGAAATTTACGACTAAAGACGGCGTAGAGCACTCGAAGCCGTTCTTAGAGTTCATGAAGTCGTCTTGGATCGACCGTAGCTTCTAAAAAGACTATATTTCCGCAGTCTCGATAAATAACGTATGCTAGACAGCAGATTCATATATGATGTAGATGCTACGACTCTTCCTCTATCGAAAGAGCTATTGAAATCTTGCATAAACAGCAAGCCTATATACGCTTATGTTCTATGCAAGTACGAAGACCTGATCACTACGATAAACACTATCAATCATGCCGAAGAGATCAATGGCACTCTGAATGGGCAGATGCTTTTCGATAGCATCAACAACCCAGTAACGAGTTTCGACTGCGTGATCAAGATCGAAGGTTTGAAGAAATCTGACGACAACTACCTGGATCACGTCATCCGTTCTAACGACGACTGCACTTGGACTGACTTCCGTACGTACTCGAAATCTCTCAGAAAAGAGATATGCGGTCTAAAGTCCACGATTTTCAGAAAATCTCTATGGAATCGTGACTCTATAGATACTTGGTTCAGCGTAAACAAAATCGATCTGCCAGACGAGGTCAAGAATTCATTGGCGACTGACTGGGAGTTGTTTTTGGATACCGTGCTGAGAAGCTCAGATCGTGACTCGTACATCTCTTCATGCTCGGACGACAGCAAGAAGCTATATGCCGACTTGATCAACAAGAACGCTAAGAACTTGTTCGACCGATACAGAGTTGAGCTAATGGCACACGCTCAACAGCAGAACAAGAACGACGAGACTGTAGTCGTGATCAAACCAGTCGTAAGCAAGATCTACATCATGTCGAACAACTACGCAAAGTGCCAGAGAGACTGGCCTACGCTTAGAGTCTCACCACTAAATAAGAAAAGCTTAGAAACACTGGGGCTGTATCTGTGATTCCAATCAAGACATTCGTACCAACTATAGAACCGAGAGAATATGATGCCGTGAACGACATCACGTATCTCGACAACTCATACGGCGACTCGATGTGCAAGAAATACAATCGAGCTATCGACATGATCGGAGATTATCAGGGCTGGGTTTGCTTCAGGCATGACGACCTCGAAATTCGTACTCCAGCAGACATCGTACAGGCTAGACTGAGACAAGCTTACGAGAAGAACCAAGTCATCGCTGGAGTCATCGGAACATTCAATCTGGATTATCTCATGCACTGGTGGTACCCTGACCGCGAAGTCAACGGCTGCGGATACATCCTACAGAAAGTGCTAGACGAGAACAAGAAGCCAGTCGTACCAGAGAAGACGTACGAGATGAAGGAATGGGCTGGTTTTCACGACGGAGTAGCTACAGTAGACGGCTGCGTCATGTGGATCCACACTGACGCGTTCAAGCATATCCGTTTCGACGAGAAGATCAAGGGATATCACTTCTACGATGTAGATATCTGCCTGCAAGCGCTCAGAGAGCATCTTGGCGTATGCACAGTTCCCATCGTAGCATGTCACGAATCTGCTGGAGATTTCGACAAGAAAGAAATGGACAAATTGAGAGTGTACGTATTCGACAAATGGTCGAGAATCGCTAACACTTTTCCGATCAACAAATATTCGATGTTTAGGAGGGATGATGAAATTGAGATTCCTGGAATTTCTGACGGAGAATCAGAACAGCCAAGCGCAGAACCCGCTGAACGAGAAAGAAAACCTGATTCAGCTAAGGGACAACTTCAAAAAGGTCTTTCCGTATTCGGACTATAAGAATATACGCATCATCTCTTCCTCTACCAAAGGAAAGGATACGCTCACGTTGATCTGCAGCGGCATTATCGAATCCAGAGATCAGGCTGCTCCATACAAGGTGCTAGTTCAGTTCCATAGAAAGACCATAGAAGAGCCCTGGACGATCAATTCTGTAGCTGAAGTCAAGTGTACGTGCAACGCATTCCGCTACAACGTCGCATATCCGCTCTACAAGAGCAAGAACTACGCAGGTAGAGTGCCAGGAAACTCCACAATTCCTAACAGGGTAGTCAACGCTAAACAGATCCCAACTTTCTGTAAGCACATTTACGCTTACTTGAGATATCTTATCCAACAGAAAATCATATCACTGTAATTTTACTAAATTTTAACTGTTATGAGCAAGAAGAGCAAATTTCTGAAAACTGGAACAAGCGAAAAAGAAAATCAGGTCAGCGAAGCTACATTGTCCGAAGTGCTTGAAGATAACATCAAAGAGTACGGCATGTCTGTCATCGAAGATCGAATGATCCCGTCAATTAGAGACGGATTGAAGCCGTCTCAGCGCCGCCTCTTGAAGGCTATGTACGACTTGAAGGCTTGGAACACATCTCCAACTGTAAAGTCGGCTAGAGTCACTGGCGACTGCATGGGCAAGTATCATCCGCACTCTGAAGCTTATGGCGCACTGGGCGGTCTAGTGAATCAGACCTACAGTCTAGTTCAGGGTCAGGGAAACTGGGGAAGCCTCGATGACGAGCCAGCAGCGCCGAGATACACCGAGTGCCGTTTCAGCAAGCTCGGTCAGAGATGCTTCGAGAGCTACGAAGTCGCTGACGAAGTTCCTAACTTCTCTGGCGAGTATATGGAGCCAATCGACATTCCGATGGACTTCCCGCTATTCTTCGTCAACGGAGGAAAGGGTATCGGCGTGGCTGTTCGTCTAGAGACGCTCGACCACAACCTTGAAGAGATCGTAAACGCTCTCAAGATCGTCCTGAAGAAGGGCGAGAAGACTAAGATGGAAGATCTGTTCAAAGTCTTTCACGGTCCCGACTCTGTCTACGGAGGAAAGCTGCTCACTTCCAAAGAAGAATTGAAGAGCATTTACGAAACTGGCACTGGCAAGGTCTCTTACGAGTGCGACTACACGATCACTCCGCAGGGCAGAGACAAGTATCTGCTCACTGTGACTGGGTACTGCCCTGGCTTCAAGCCGTCAAAGTTCCAAAACGCTATGATCAAGCTGATGACTGGCGAGAAGTGCGTGCTAGACGCTAACGACGCTAGCGATAAAGAGAACAAGTGCAATTTCCAAGTCGTCTATCAGGGCGAAGACACTTTCGAAAATAAGATCCACAAGAATCTGATCTGCTCACAGGCTGTTCAATACTACGCGCTCGATCGTCAGAAGAGCAAGAACCCCGAATTGAGAGACATCGACACGGTTCTCATCCAGAAGTCATTCATCGAGTACATGAGAATCTGGCTCGACTGGAGAAGAGAGCAAGAGGGTAACCTTCTCGATATTCGCGCAAAAGAGCTTGACGACAAGATGTTCCATGTCGAGTGCCGTATGTGCGCCGCAGAGAATCTGAAGGTCATTCAGGCTGCTCTGAACGCCGATGACGCTGAGTCTCACTTGATGAACAATCTGCCGTATCTCATGGGTCATCCGAGAGCGAAAGAGGGTGCAGAATATGTTCTCGACCTGAAGATCGGATCCATCAAGAAGACAGATATGCAGAAGATGCGCCTAGAGTTCGGCGCACTCGATCAAGAGCTGCAGCGCGTCAAGAAGGACAAGAACGACATCGACAAGGTCGTAGCTAGAAAGCTTGACTCGCTGAAGGAGTTCTTCAAGCCGAGAATGCTCAAAGTCCAAGATTAGAATTTGTCATATACCTCCTAAGACCTAGGCTCGGGTGAAATATCCCGAGCCTTTTACGTTTTTCTCAATAAATATCTCATAACTAACCAGCGTGGTCAACTATGAGTATCGAGACATCAATTGACGCTCTCTGTCGCGAATTCGACATCGAAGACAGAAGAGCCGATGAAAAAGCTAAACCTACACTTCCTGATCCAGTCGAAGAAGTAGCAGCAGTTGAGCCCGAAGAGCCAGTTGCGCAAGATCCGATGAGTTTCCTTGAAGAGGAGACAGGCGATCTAGTGAAAGCAGTTCCAGAAGATGACGAGGACGAGGAAGACGAGAACGGTGGACACGGTCCATCGGTTGCCGACTTGAAGAAGAAAGCTCAAGAAGACAACAAAGAGATCGTCAAGTTAGAAGCCGAAGTCAAGCTCAAGACCATGACTCAGCGTTATGACCTTGAAGACAAGGCATACATGAAAGCTCAGCTCAAGTCTCTGATCTCCGACAACAGGACAGTGATGGAAGTGATCGAGTCGCAGCTGAAGATAGGCACGAATCCGCACCTGTTCGACACTTACGCTACTCTGTCTAAAGTCGTGGCTGACAACGTGATGCGTCTAGCTAAGATCGACCAGATGGTAACCGACTACAAGGTCGTAGAGGACAAGGGTAACGGCAACATCAAGCAGGACGTCATCAAAGAGCAGCAAGAAGCCGCAGCTGCTGGCCAGGGCGGTGGAAACACGTACATCCAGAACAACCTCTGCTTCGCATCTGACGAGATTCTCAAGATGGTCAAGAAAGTTCTTCCTCCGCAGCAGAAAGTCACGATGGAAGATCTGCCGAAATTCGATCTCACCTAAGAAAACGCAAATAAATAAAACTATAAGACTATCATGGGTAGACCTCTTTACACAAGATTCTCGATTTTCTATCGCATCAGCAGGAAAGATGAGTTCCTTCGTAAGCTGATCATGAGCCTGTGCAATCGCAACGACCTGTCAGACTACGAAGTTCTATACGACATGTACTCTAGAACTTTCGACATCATAGCAGACGCGATAAAGAATCACGACAAGAAACGCATCATGATGTTGATAATGAACGAGAATTGCGAGGCTAAGCTGAATCGACGAATTTACGACTACTTAGTATGCGCAAATACGTTCAAGCTGTCGAAGAAGAATTTGGAAGAGACCTTGGAAAATCAGGAGTTTTAAGCATGGAAATGAATCTAGAATCGATCAAGAAATATGTCAACGAGACGGTTGAGCCTGTCGATTTCGTCAAGCTTTTGACAGAAGCTGAACCAGAGGATGGTCCAGAAGAAGATCTCGGTGGAGACGACGGTCCTTCTGACGACGATGGCGATTTCGGCGGTGATGACGATATCGGCGGTTCAGATGACTTTGGAGGTCTAGACGACGGTGGAGATTTTGGCGGAGGCGGTCCATCTGGCGGTCCTCACGGAGATTCCGGAGAAGACCTAGGTGATGAAGAAGAGGCTGTCGGAGATGCCCGATTCGCTGACCGTGAAGACGATCCAGACTTCGTAGGCGGTTCTAACGAAGAAGGAAGCGCTGCTGAAGGAAAGCCATCTGGAGCAATGATCTATGACACCGAAGGAGTTCTCGACAGCATCAACAACACTATCAACGCTAGTGACGTCAATCTCGCTGAGATCGACAAGGCTAAGAACGTACTTGAAGTGATCGCGAACGGAAAGAAGCTTAAACCAGAAGATTTTGACGATATTCAAGATTTTCAGAGTTTCTCCGATATCATCAACAGATCTCTGTTCCAGACTGACGACAAGACTCAGAACTACTTCAAGCTGAAGATCAAGTCTGCTATCCTGGCTATCCAGAATCAGAACAAGATCGACGCTGCTAAGAAGGCTGGAGAAGTCGATACGCTTCGTGATTTGGCTTCAAAATTCTAGAAATTCACGATAAATAGAGAGAAAAGTTGACGTTTCTCACAAGAATTGTTGACTTTTCTCATGAAAAAAGCAAATTTTCAGAGAAAATTCTGAAATATATAAATCATAAGCCGGAGGAAATAAATGGATAAAATCGCAGAAAAGCTCCAAGCGCTAGGCGTCTCAGAAGAAGACTTGGCTATTGTCAAGGAATCTTTTGACGAAGCTGTGGAAGCTAGAGTTAAAGCTGAAACCAATCTTATTTCCGAGAAAGCAGAGGAATACATCGCAAGAGAAGTTGACAAGAGAGCTGCAGAAAAGGAAGCAGAGCTTGGCAAACTCTCAGAGAAGTATCTCGACATCAAGACGGCAACAATCGCTAAGAACGCTGCTATGGCTCTTGATGAAGAAAAGAAGAAGATCGAAGATGCTTGTGCTAAGTACATCGAAGAGAACTTCGAAAAGGCTTTCGCGGAAAAATACGAACAGGAATTGGCTTTGATGGAAGAGTCTATCCTCGCGCAGCTTGACGACTATCTTGACTACGCTATCGTCGAGAACATCTCTCCCGATATCATCAAGAATGCAGCTGTCAACGAGACATTCGCTCCTATCATCAAGGGAATCCAGAACCTCTATCAAGAACAGTTTGTTCCTCTCAACACATCTGGCCAGAAGAAGCTCAAGGAAGCTCAGGCACACGCTGCTCAGCTCGAAGAGACTCTCGCTGCTCAGATCCAAGAGAACATGAACCTCACCAACATGTCTGAGAAGTACGCTAAGCGCGCTCTGATCGCAGAAAAGGTCGCTGACCTTCCGGCTGCTGACAGAAACAACGTCAGAAAGTTCTTCGCCGAGAAGTCTTTCGCTACTACTAAGTCAGACATCGATTCTTACTGCAACATGCTCAAGGAGTCTGCAAAGAGAATCGAAGAGGCAAGAGAACAGGCCATTCGAGAGAGCAAGGTTCAGATGACTGCTCCGAAGAGCATCGTCGCGGAATCCTCAAGACCGAGACCTAGGTCTTTCGTGAAGTCCTATTCTGAGGACAACACTCCAGACTTCGTAAACGAACGTATCAAATCACACAAACAGTCCAGACGCTTGGACGAAAGCAGCGACGAGTACCTCACCTCAGTGGCTAAGTACTGCGAGCTGTAAGGAATAAGAATTTTCAAGGAGTAAAAGAGAATGAAAATCCTAAATTCACAGAAGACAATCACTGAGGCATGGAGCGAAAAGCCAAATGCACTCTCTGTTGCATCTATTCAGGACAAGTATATTCGTGCTAACACTGCAAAGTTGCTTGAAAACCAGGACCGCTGGGTCAAGAAGGGCATGAGACTTGACGAAGACTTCAGCATGGGCGTTGCTGGTGCTACTGGTCTCAACCAGGGCATTCCGCATGGTGGCCCGGGTAAGGGCGTTCTTCCGAACATCTCTATGGCTATCGTCCGTAGAGCATTCCCGGAAATGTTCGCAAACGTACTCGTCGGTGTTCAGCCTATGGCCGGTCCGGTGTCTCTCGCTTGCGCAGTCCGCAGAATCTACAAGACCTCGAATCCTCAAGAAATCATCGAAGCTGCTTGGAAGCACGTCGCTCGCTTCTCTGGCTTCACTGGCTCTACCGCTAACGCCTCTGGCGAACCGGATGCCGGTACCGCTGTCGAGACTGAAGCTGCAGAACGCTGGAAGCTCGGCGGAGACGCTAACAAGTTTGAGAAGTGGCCGGAACTCGGTCTCATGCTCGCTACGCAGGTCGTGGCAGCTAAGACCCGTAAGGTCGGATCTAGCTTCTCTATCGAGTCTGCTCAGGACATCGAGTCTATGCAGCACCTCGACATGATGAGCGAGATGATCAAGACCTGTCAGGAAGAGCTCGTCCAGGAAACCGACCGTGAGACTATCGCTCACTGTAAGGCTCTCTGCACACCGAAAACCTACAAGTTCGCGGAAGGCACTACGAGTGGATCTCCTAACGATCCGAACCTCGCAGGCTTCGGCGACGGCTGGAATGGCCGTTGGTCTCAGGAAAGACTCGCAAACATCGTCGCTAAGCTCATTGGCGCTTCGAACAACATCCGTACCAGCACTCGTACCAGCTCTGGTAACATCGCTGTCGTATCTCCGGACATCGCAACTGCTCTGCAGATCGCTGCTCCGAACTTCAGCAAGATCGTTACAAACGTCAACGGTAGCTCTGCAACCGCAGCTGCAGGTACTCTAAACGGAAACATCAAGGTCTTCATCGACAACAACGCTGTTGACCCGATGACCGGTATCGATAACGGTGAAGCACTCATCGCATACAAGGGCGAAGGCCTCTCTAACTGCGGTGTGGTATACTGCCCGTACATCACCAGCTTGACACTTCAGGCTACTGATCCTCGCGACTTCTCTCCGAGAGTTGGCGTGATGAGCAGATACGCCTTCGCCGACAACATGCTCGGCGCTGAGAACTACTACAGACTTCTCAGATTCGAAGGACTTGCTTCTAAGGTTGGTTTCGATACTAACGACGAAGGCACTTGGTAATCAGGGTGAAATTTAACAATAAGGAGAATTTTGACAATGTACAAACTACCTTCTAAGTCACAGTATCACATTGGTAACGACAAGCGAATCCCGGATTCTGCTTTCGTCGCCTCCAGCTATGTTGATGGCATCTACACCCAGTTCGCCGAAGGCGTGAACGGCTGGCTGGATGTCCAGGAAACCTTCAAGCTCAATCTCCCGCAGTCCGGTTGGGGCTTCGCAGAAGGCGATCCGAAGGCAGCACTTGCTTCCGGTCTCGTCACTTCCGCACTCTACACCAGCGGCTACGACAAGGCTACTTCTGACATCGTCAAGAAGCAGTTCCCGCAGATCGAGACTTCTGGTCGTTCCGACTATGTCGGTATCGAGCAGGCTTAATCGACAAGCTGACCAAACATTCAGAAAGAGAGGAAGAATTCTTCCTCTCTTTTCTTTTTTGTCCAACTTACGATTTGACAAAGTTTCTCTAGAGCGCTGCTACGATACGATGAGCACGTTCGATCTGATACTTGTCCCAAGCGGACTTGTTGCGCTTCCACTTCTTTGTATCAGCGCCAGCGATCCACTTGTAGTCTTCTTCAGAAATCACTTTAGCGTACGAGTTTGACCTCTCGCTCGGCATGCACTGCATTCTCGTGCCGTCAGTGAATTCAACATACCAACAGCCACATCCCTGCTTGTTCAATCCCTTAGCTGCCATTTTCTTCTTTGTGTGATAGATGTAGATCGGAGAGGATACGAATTTTCTCATAGTTTATTCCTTGTTGATTAGGTCAGTTTTTGATCAACTCTCTTTTGAGTTGTAAAGATAATATACTTTTTTATGAACAATTTCTAAACAGAAATCTTAATTTTTTGAAGTAAAAATAACTTTACAAATATGCTGTGAAAATGGGCTGTGGAGAAATTCAAAAGCCATATAAATTCCTTATATTTCAACTGAATAAGTAAAAGGAAAATTCCACTAAAATGCTAAAAATAAACAGTGAGAATGACAAGAATTTAGTATTGTTCTACTTAGCCGATAATTCAGGATGCAGCCACGTACGATGCCGTTTCTTCGCTGACTATATCAACGCAAACGATTTCGGAATCAAGGCAGTCATCCTTCCAGTGCCAACGTTAGATCCTATCATCTTGTCTAAGACTAGAGCAGTAATCTGGCAGAAGCCAGCGACATACAATCATCTGACAGTGATTCAGAAATACAAGGGTTTTCAGAGAAAATACGGCTTCAAGCTCATCTACGAGCTCGATGACCTGTTCTTCACCTCTCCGATTCGTGGAGAATGTCTACCTCCATACAACATCAGCTATCAGAGAAGAAAAGATCTGAATCTCAATGAAGAGATCGAAGATGCTCTTCACCAGATTATCCCGCTATTCGACACAGTCATGTGTTCCACTGACTACTTGAAGAAGGTAGTGATCCAGAAGTACAATTTCGACAACGTAGTGACAGTCAAGAACACTGTGCCGAGATTTCTCTGGGCTTGCGACAGAAGAAAGCCGATCGAGAAAGACATCGAAAAGCCTCTCGTTCTGTATTCTGGAGTGTCTGGACATTACAGAAACCCTAAGGGCGAAGGCGATCCGGGAGACTATGGAGACTGGAACTGCGCATTCCGTGAATGGGTACTCAAGAACGTGATCGACGACAAGATCAACTTCAAGATCATGGGAGATTTCCCGTGGTTCTTCAAGCCTATCGCGCCGAAGATTCAGTTCATCCCTTGGACTAACTCGTACAACTATCCGAGACGTTGTTGGAGCAGCAAAGCGGACTTTCAGATCGCTCCTCTCGCCGAGAACGAGTTCAACATGGGAAAATCTGCGCTTCGATTCTACGAGTCTTCAATCGCGGGCATGGGCTTCTTCGGATCTGTGTTCGACACTTCAACTGATTCTCCATACGAAGAGATCTATCCAGAGTGCAAGATCAAGAATTCAGCTTCAATCGAAGAGCTTGACCAGAAATTCTGGAACATGTGCAAGAGAGACAACTTCAACGACATGATCCGCTGGCAGTACGACAATCTTGACAAATCTGGTCTGATTCTAGAATCAACAGACGCTATCAATAGACTTCTGTCAGTCATAGACAGAAATACTTCCCTTCTGGAGTCGATATAATGGCTAAAGAGAAGGGAATCATTCTGAACGGAGTCGTTCTCGAAGCTCTCGGCGGAATTCGTTTCAAGTGTGCGCTAGAGAACGGACAAGAAGTGCTATGTACTCTGTCCGGAAAGATGCACGGTAAAAACTTCATCAGGACCAACCCAGGAGACAAGGTGCAGATCGAAGTCTGTCCATACGATCTGACACGCGGACGAATCATCTATCGCGAGAGATAGACTGATATATAGACAGATAAGGAGATGTCCTTCATGAAGATCAACAATAGAGAGTTGAGACAGCGAATTCTCGACTATCAGGCTGGCGGTATCTCAACTAAAGCGTATGAGCAGCTGTGGGACGACTTGAGAGAGATTTGCGCTTATCAGATCAAGAAATCTAAGAACGACAAAGCATACTACGACTTTATTCAGGACATGGTGATATACGTTCTCGAACACTATATTCAGAACTTCACTGTCTTGAACGACGAAGGAAAGGAAAACTCGGCTCTAGCGTTTATGCTTCAATCGGCGTATTTCAGCAAGCTCGTTCTATGGAACAACAAGTACAAGCACGAGACTAACGAGTTCGCTACTATGAACACAGCGTCAGCAGACAGTGACGGAAACTCTACAGAGCTAGTCAACACTTGGTCTAACGAAGCTTACAGCGAGATGTGGACTCACGCTTGGGGCAAGTCGCTTCCAATCGATCCGAACGCTAAGATAAAGAAGAAAAAGAAGAAGAAACAGAAAGATATCTACGACGAGAACGGTAAAGAAGTCGACGTAGAGATCGAGGTCGAAGAAGATGAGTAGTTATCTGAACACTATGGACAGTCTTTCTGGAATTCAAGCAGAGGACAGCATACTAGAATACCTCGCTAAGCGATTCAAGAAAGAGGGCAGAACATGGGTGTTGGTCCATTCTGTCTGTTCAGACGAGTTAAGATATCGTGCTAAGCTTCCTAACGTGATCACGTGGATAGAGAGCACTAAGAAGAACTCTCAACTCGGAGACATACGAATCTTCCATGGAGATATTCACGGACGACCGTTAAGAGACAAGTGCGTATATGTCGACGTGAAATACTCTAAGAAGTGGGACTACGCGTCCGTAACGTTCAGAAGAACTGGAACTGACGCTAAGAGCGACGCTATGAGACATCTCTGTGGTTTCGTTGGATCTGGAATTTCTCCAGACGACTTCTGGTATCTCGCTCTCGGAAAGAAAGGAACCTATATCTTCACATTGAGAGACGTTCAGAACTTCATCAAGCATACTTCCGAAGAAGAGATGAACAAGATCTGTCATCTCGGCAACTTCAACGACCTAGACACTTGGTTCATGCCGTTCGACAGAATCGTGGACACCTGCATGTCGTATGATCTAGATACTTGGATCGAACAAGTCGTAGAGCCGAGGCTAGACTGATGGCAGTGACTCCTTCGAACGATATTCTCAACGGGTACTTCTACACGTTCATCTACAAGGCTAGAGACAACTCGCTCGAGGTTGACGAGAGTCCATTGATTTTCTGCATAGGTCCGTCGTTGAAGAACGAGAACAACTTCATGGGGCTCAACTTGCATAAGCTCTCTGAGCAGATGAGAGAATCTCTAATTATGGGCATGCAGAAACGAAAAGGAATACTGAATAGCGTTTCTAGAGCCGTATTCAGCCCTATAGAGCTCAATTCAATCTTACCGGGATGTATATCAGCTATACGTGAATACAGCCGCAAACGTGTCTTCTATGCGCAAAGAATCGACTCTACAGACATATATCTGTACATCTACGGAGATGGAAAAGAACGTGTTGACCGAAATGCTCCAAAATACCAGAGAATCTCTGAAAAATGGAAGGGTCTTATAAATAATAAGCTATGATTAGAAAGATTGCAATCGACATGGACGGCGTAGTCGTCGACTTCCTCAAAGGCGCATACAACGCTGGTATCTTCAATCCTGAGACTGGCGAGATGGACGAGCAGAAGCTAGTCGAAGCCGATGAACAGTTCTGGGCTAATCTTCCAGTACTGACAGAGGGTCTATGGCTATACTCTCGTCTCTACGCTTTCTCTAAGAAGAACGACTTGACATTGTACGTGCTGTCTCACGCTATCAACGAGGCAGCTAAAGCCGGAAAGCGAGAATGGATCCAGAAGAATCTCCACACGAATCCAATGGAGATCGTTCTCGTCGCTAAGAGGTCTGACAAGAAGGATTTCGCTGATCCTGAGACGCTTTTGATCGACGACTATCCTAAGACTTGTGAAGAGTTTGTCGCTAACAAGGGTCACGCCATCGTATTCCATCGAAATGACTTCAAGAAGACGTTGGAAGACTTGAGGGTCTATCTGAATGAAATTAAGTGATTATGTCAGATCGTTACAGGAATCAGTTGAAGAGACAAGCGTCTCTTTGACTAAGTCTAGTGATGGAAATCTTCAAACCGAGATTGATGAGTTGATCGAAAAGTCCGAGAACAAATGGATCGGAAAACGTCTCTCCGACAACTCGATATATCTCTTCAACAACAAGCACTACATCAACATCACGAATCTCAGAAACGAGATCGCACAGCTGTACGCTACAAAGGGCTTCACCGGATCTGGATTCGACAGACTCACAGAAGAAGAGCTATGTGTCTACAAGACGGTCAAGGAAATCTTCATTCAGCTGATCGCTCAGTCTCTCGGCCCAGAGCTGAGTCCTAAAGAGACGGCGCAGTCTCTGTTCGACCGTGAGATCTTCTACGCTTAATTTTTGTTGTGCAACCCACTAGCTGCTGGAATTTTGTTCCAGCAGCATTTTTGTAAATTGTCATAGAATATTAAAGAGGAAAACTCAATATGAACGTAACTATCGACAACGCTACACTCGAAGGCTACAAGGCCTTCACGAAGAAGGAAGATCTGATCGTCTACTCTCAGATCGTTATCAAGACTAACGAAGAGGGTCCTATCGAGCTTCTCCGCTACTTCAAGAACAACACAGACAGAGCTGATCTCGAAAAGATCGCTGACTCCGACAGCTGGAAGAACTACACGCTCGACATGCACGACGAGATCGATCTCGAATTCGGCGAAGCTAAGATCGAGTGCAAGGTCACCGAAGTAGCTGTGAAGCGCAACCTCAAGAAGCAGAAGTCCGTCTACAAGATCACTTTCGAGACAGACATGGATCCCGAACAAGTTTCCAAGATGGTCATCCCGTACTTCCACGCTCGTGTCGAAGACGATGAGCCAGAGAAGCCAGGCAAGATGCCGAAGGGTCCGAAGTACAAGAAGCAGATGTTCCTTGCGACACTCAGCAACTAAGGAGCAGTCATGACAGTAAAGATGTACACAACCCACTGCCCTAAGTGCGACGTCATGGAGAGAAAGCTGAACGAAGCGAACATCCAGTTCGAAGCTATCGACGACATGGCTAAAGTGCTGGAGGTCGCTAAGTCTGGTGGATTCTCTATGGCTCCTATCCTTGAAGTCGACGGCAAAGCTATGGACTTCAAAGACGGAATCGAGTGGATCAGGAAGAACGCTGAGTAGCTCGGAAAAGGTCAATTTTAGAAGATCCGACTCCTATATATAATTGACACAACCGCTACAAACTGCAGAGGAAAGGTTCTATGTTAGAAGCTAATGATGATGTTCTCGGCTTAAATTGGAAATATAAGAAGATTTTCTCAGCAGATTCTCCCGAAAAAGACTAGAAATTGACAAGCGAGACGCTATGACGGCGCTCGCCCTGTCAATGTTGTAGCTTCACTAAATTTTACGAACGTAAAGGAATTCAAATGGCAGTCAACAATTCAGTATTCAACATTCCCCTAAAGGTCAACAAGGACTTCAGCAAGGCTCTAAACAATCTCGAAGAAGCATACGGCGAAGATTTTGAGATTCTCAACGGTTTTGCAGAGAAGAACTTGAATTTCTCTGACTTCATCGACGCATTCACAGCGAAGAACTCGGTAACTGCAGACGTTACGATCGACGCTAACGCAAACGCTTCGACTAAGGACATCAGAGCGCTTCTGAACGAGAAGGATAAGCCTCTCGACAAGATTTTCGCATTCAACAAGCTGTTCCTAGAGCTCAAGCAGAAGTACGGCCTCAAGACCGCTAGAGAATGGCTCAATCAAGAGTACAGCGGCGGCTTCTATCTGCACGACGCATGCACTTCGACTTACATGGGCTACTGCTTCGCTTACGATCTCACTCGTCTCGCTAAAGAGGGTCTATTCTTCCTGAAGAACTACAACAACGTTCCTCCTAAGCACCTCACGACGTTCCTAGACGACGTGATCGAGTTCGTATCCTTCATGAGCAATCGCAGCTCTGGCGCTGTCGGTCTACCTAACGTGCTACTGTGGACCTATTATTTTTGGCGCAAAGACGTGCAGCAGGGCTTCTTTACCAAGGACCCGGACAGTTACCTAAGACAGAGCTTCCAAAAGCTCATATACCGCCTGAATCAGCCCTTTATGCGCATCGACCAGACTGCATTCGTTAACGTGTCTATCTTCGACCACAACTACTGCGAAGCTCTGTTCGGTGGCGTAACATTCCCCGACGGCACTATGTTCATCGACTGTGTTGAAGAGTTCATCGAACATCAGAAGATCTTCATGGAAGTAGTATCGCAGATCAGAAGCGAGAACATGTTTACGTTCCCTGTTCTGACCATGTCTCTCCAGTACAAGGACGGCAAGTTCGTCGATGAAGAGTTCGCTCGCTGGTGCTCCGATCACAACACCCAGTGGAACGATTCTAACTTCTTCGTCTCTGAAGACATCAACAGCCTCTCCAACTGCTGTCGTTTGAGAAGTGACTTGAACGGACTGAAGAAAGACGGCGAGAAGCTCACTGGCTTCTCTAACTCTGTCGGAGGTACAGCTCTCCAGATTGGATCGATCAAGGTCAACACGATCAACCTCGTTCGTATCGCTATCGAAGCTATGGCTAACAAGCCGAAGGGAGAAGCTAAGATATCTTCGATCAACACATATCTCAAGCTGCTGAGAAAGAGAACTGAGCTCTGCTGCAAGCTTCTAGACGTACAGCGTGACATCATCCAGAAGAACGTCGAACGCGGTCTTCTTCCGAACTACTGCGATGGAGGTATCGACATCACTCATCAGTACAGCACAGTCGGCATCCTTGGTCTGTACGAGACAATCAAGGAGTTCGGATTCGTAAAGATAGACGAATTCGGAAATCACAGCTACACTGAAGAAGGTATCGAGCTCGCTAAGAAGATCTTCGAAGTCATCAACGACGTCAAGGACAACTTCACCGACCGATACAGCTTCAACATCGAGTCTGTTCCTGCTGAACGTGCTGCAGTGATTCTCTGCCAGAAGGACAATCTGCTCTATGACCGAAACGACGACTTCATCTACTCTAACCAGTGGATTCCGTTGAAAGAGAAGTGCACGATTCAAGAGAAAGTCCGTCTCTCTGGCATTCTAGATGATCTCTGCTCTGGTGGTGCTATCGCTCACATCAACATCGAGAGCAACTTCCCGTCTAAGGACGTCGCTTGGGATATGCTGAACCGCATCGCTGAAAAGAAGGTCATATATTTTGCCTTCAACAACAAAGTGAACGTCTGCAAGAACCATCATGGATTCGTAGGTCGAGACACTTGTCCAGTCTGTGGTGAGCCAGTCTATGACCAGTTTACGAGAATCGTCGGCTTCCTTACGCCAACAAAATCATACAGCAAGGATCGAAAGAAGGAATTCGACGCTCGAAAGTGGTACGACTACGCTACACAACTGAAAGATCTCTAAAATATCTTGACTGCACAAACAGAAAGAGAGGAAGACTTACATCTTCCTCTCTTTCTGTTTATAGAAAAGAGGTCCCGTCTCCTAAAGACAAGGACCAGTTGAATAGAAGGAGACGGGACCGAAAGGTTATGCGACCTTGGAAGCGATCGTTTCCTCGTAGAAGGCCTGCAGAGAGTCGTCGGAGATCTGGAAGACCCAGTCTTCGCCGCTGATCATGTCCTGGTATACGAGGTTGTTGATGATAGCGACCTGAGATTCCTTGCTCATGCCTTCGCGGATGAAGCTGCCGAAGTTCTTCTTCCACTTGGCCGGAATGTCCTTCTTGTAGGACTGAACGAAGATCTTGATGTCGTTGGCGAGCTTGGTAGCCGTAGCCACGTCGAACTTCTCATCGTCGTTCGGCTTGACAGACGACCAGTCGCGGAGGATCTCTTCTGCGCCAACGGCAGAGGAAGCGTTCATGTAGAACGGAGCGAACTTGATAGCGATAGTGCTACCGATGTAGCCAGAACCGCCGAGGATGACGAATTCGCGAGTGAGCTTCTTGACGCCCTTGACCTTCTCAGCGTTGTAGAGGAAGTCAGAGTAGTCGAACCAAGAACGGCGAGACGGAAGGACGGTGAGATCCTGACCATCCGTGTCGGCTCCAACGTTCATTGCCTTAGCGTTGCTGAACGGATCGAGATCGGACTTGTTCTTGTTGAGGTATTCCAGAATAGCCGGGTGGATCTTGCATTCCTTAGCGTGAGTGTACCATTCTTCGAAGGTCGGTTCGAGCCAGTAAGAAGCGTAGCGGGACAGCTGAGCCGGGTCAGGAATTTCGCCTTCGTAGCCGTGGAATCCCGGAGGGTTAGCAGCAGCGAAGACGCGAGATCCCGGAGCGAGTTTCTTGTCAGCGATAGTCTGGTCGAGGCAGAGGCTCATGAGAGCGTTGCGGACGTCCGGGTTAGCACGGAAGACTTCGTCGAAGAAGAGCAGAACCGGAGTGTCCGGTTCATACCAGTAAGTCGGGTTGAAGACGGTCTTGCCATTGACGATGGACGGAAGACCGAGAATGTCGCCCACGTCGTTGAGGTGAGTGCAGTCGAAGCAGATGACCTTCAGGCCGAGCTTCTCGCCGATCTGGCGGATAACCTGTGTTTTACCAATACCAAACTCACCCACGGCGAGCATAGCCTTGCGGGCGGGAGTGCAGATGGCGAGATCGATGAATTCTTTGACAGTTACTTTAGAGAGCATAGTTATGGTCCTTGTTGAAGTTAGCTCTTTAGTTATTTACATAGTAAATATAAGAAAATCCAGAGAAACTCTAAACCCCAAATCAAGATTTTTCTGATTTTTTTGAATTTATTCCTTGTCTACACGGCTGAAGATGAGCAGCAGATCGGCAAAGTCCTTCTTGAACTGATCGATACCGATTCCGTACTTTTCGAGTACTGCATGACAGTTGAACCCGTACTTGTTGCTGTCAGGATAGTAGATCATAGCATTTTCGATCTCCTTATAAGCGATGAGATCGTGATATTTCCATTCGACAAATTGATGGATAAAGTTAGCGATTTCTCTCTTGTTCATGTTTAACCTTCTTAGTCGTCGAAGATGTGAGTGAGCTGCTGGATGGAAGCGTGATGCTTGACGAAATTCGGCACGGTGTATTCCTTTTCGGAAGAGATCACGAAGATGTGCTGACCGAGGTTGTTTTCCGTCCATTCCCAGTAGCAGTCGGTGAAGATGACGACGCCGTCGTAGTGAGCGTTGTGAGCCTTGAGCCATTCGCCGATGCAGTGCGGATCAGTGCCGCCACGACCAGGAGCCGTAACCTTCTGGAAATTCTTAGTCAGCTTCTGCGGCTTGACCATCTGTGCGTCCCAGAATGCGAGATCGATTTCGGTCTTCTTGTAGAAGTTGTGCAGAATCTCGCAGCCCTTGCGGATGTCGGAGTCAGACATAGAGCCGCTAGAGTCGATGGCGAAGAGCATCTTGGTCTTGCGGTCGGTGCGGTAGCCAGGAAGATATTCGTAGCGCTTGTTGACGCGGAGACGTGTAGAGACACGCTTGCGGCAGCGGACAGAAGCGCCGAAGCCAGCGATGATGGGAGTGATGTTGACCTTGCGCTTGTTCTTGAGCATGATCTCTTCCACAGCATCGCCGCTCAGCTTGCCCCAGCCAGTGACCTTGCACTTATTCTCGATCACGTCGCGGATCATTTCGTCTACGATGTTGTTTGCGCCCCATTCTTCCGTGTTTTGGTCGCCGTTTTGGTTCCATTCGTCGAAGGCGTCTTTTTTCGGGTTTTGCTTTTTTGACTTTCCCTTGCCATCGCGTCCAGCAGAGCTAGGATTGCTTCCAGTTCCTCGACCCTCTCCAGAGCCCTGATCCCCAGCAGAGTCACCCGCCTCATCAGATTCTGAACCGGTTTCGGAGCCGTCTTGATCATCTGAAGTTCCTTGTCCGTTGGACCCATCTTCGCCAGTTCCTCGAGAGGAAGACTGAGAAGATCCGTCTTGTCCTTCTTGACCGTCTTGGTCTTGGTCGCTTTCGGAATCTTCGCCGTCTTGGCCTTCGTCGCCTTGATTGCTGGAGCTGGTTTCGTCGTTCTGGTCTTGATCATCTTGATCTCCTTCGCCGTCCTGAGAGGACGACTGCTGTTGTTGTTGCTTGCCCTGACCGTTCTGCTGGTCCTGGTCATGCTGTTGTTGCTGTTGCTGTTGTTCCTGATGCTGATTGAGCAGCTGGAAGACAGATTCGTAGTAATAGTCGTTTTCTGCGATCTTCTGGTTGATTTCATCTTCGATGAGCTTCTTGGACCAGACAGATTCGCGGACGTATTTAGCGATCTCTTCGGGTGCAGAAGCGAGGAAGATCTGAAGTTCCTTGCTGTTGCAAGTCGCAGTGGAAGCCTTGAAAGCGTTTGCGCCAGTGAGTTTACGGTGCGTGCAGTGATGATGGATGAAGCGGTACAGCTCGATAGAGAGAATGAAGACGAAGACAGCTCGGTCGCAGCTGCAGACCCAAGACTCGTTGTATTCGAGAACCGGAGTAACGTCAGTCTTGACGCAGATGCGGATAGTGTCGATGTCGTTGTTTACGCGCTTCGTGAAGAGAGCGTAGAAAGAGAGGAGGTTAGGAATATAGAGGCCGAAGTAGTCCACCGCGTTGGTGAACTGGAGCTCGATAGCCTTGTCTGAAACTTCTACGTTGGTCATTTTAGTGGTCCTTGTTTGTTTCTACATGTATAATATAGGTAAATCCAAGAGAAATCTAAACCCCAAAATCAAGATTTTTCTTAATTTTTATATTTAGATTTCTCCGAAAAATTCCTATATTATTACTGTAAAACCGTCAACAAGGACCAATTATGATTGACAATCGCGAAATTTTCAGCCGCATAAAGGTAGCAAAGCTCGACATCGACAGCGATAATCCTAGTTATCGCATCGCCTGGAATTTTATCCGTGGAAAGATCACGGGATCGAAATTCGCTTCGATCATCTTCCAAGACCAGGATGTTTTAGATAAAGCTGGAATCGGAGGATTCTATACTAATCGGTCGTTCGTCAACATCCTCTACCTCAGCAAGGACTATCTCAAGAACGGTAAAATCTGGTTCAAGGACGATGAATCCGCTGCAGTATTTCTTCACGAATGCTCTCACTATATTCATCTCGTGAGCAATCAGGGCCGTTATTCACAAAAAGATGATGAGATCGTAACTAGCCTCCCTCCAGCTAATCCTACGAAAGTCAATCCGAAGAGCAGATATTACGCTGAACGAGAAGCCTGGTTCCTTTCGCTCAACATGAACAAAGTATTCAGGCTCAACCTTCTCGACGAGATCAACAAGATCAACACACACAACATGCTGCTGGTCGAAAAGTCTCTCGGCCAGCGCAAGATCTCGATGGATGAAGTCAAGAAGATCGAAACATCAATGACGATCGACCAGTTCCACTGGAAAGCCTAGATGAACTCGCCGAGGATCTCGCAACGGAATTGATCCTTGTCGAAGTTCTTCTTCGCAGTCTCTAGCCATTCCTTTGAACGCTCAGGACGGCAGTTCCACTTCACTCGATGCGGAACCCACGAGTTCTTTTCATCTAGCGCATGTTCGTATATCTTGTAGAACGTAGTCTCTTTCTTATGCGGAGTCGATAGGAATATCGTCTGCGCATCTTTGCGAGCCATCATGACTGGCAGGATGCACTTCATCAGCTCTTCGAAGTCGAAGTCGTCGATATACGCTGCTTCGTCGATCACGAAGAGATCGATCGTGCGTCCATGAAGCATAGCAGAGTTCGCAGAGCAGGAGAAAATTCTGCTGTTGTTCTCGAACTGGATGATCTCCTTTCGGTTAAGCTTCGTATCGAGACGCATATACTCGGGCAGCTTTATGAGGATCTCTTTGACACGCTGCAAGATCTCGTTAGCCTGAGCCCATTTTCTAGACATCAAGCACACGTTACGATCATTGTGGAATAGAGCATACCATAGCGCATAGGCTGCGATCAAAGTCGTCTTACCAGACTGTCTTGGCGCAATTAGAACGTGTCCTCGCTTTGCGTTCGGATCGAAAGCCGTTTCCTTGAAAGACTTTAGAACCTTCTTCTGCCATCTGAACGGCTTGAACTCTTGGTCGCCCTCTGGGCCTAGAATCGTGCAAAACTTGAGAAATCTCGCCGGATTCTCACTGCACTTGTGGATTGTTTTCACTTGATTGAATGTGAGTTTCAAATTCATGAGTTACCTCTTCAAGTATTTATGATACTAGACGTCTGCTAAGGCATAGGACTTTCCTGATTCAAAGTAGACCTGGATTGCATTTCTACAACCGAACTATCTACTCTTGTCAAGTATTTATAAATAACATGAGGTAAATTGCATGAGCATAGATTATACGAAAGTCACGCACGAATCAATGCTTACGGACTGGAACAACCGTGTTCTAGCAGACGAGAAGTACAAGAACTTGAGCAAAGCGAGCATCTATTCCTATATGCAGGAATTCATCGCTGGCGTGTTCGACATGACTAACTACTATATTCAACGTACAGCAGAGGAGAACTATCTCGACACTGCTAAACTCGACTCGAGCAGCATAAAGCTCTCTCACAATCTTGGATATCAGCCGAAGAGAGCAATTCCAGCGACTGGAAACGTTACGTTAGAACTGAGAGGTCCTCTTCCTGCTAATCTGAAGGCAGACGACGTGATCTGGCTCAACAACGAAAGTCTCTCTTTCTCGTTCAACAATCACGACTTCATGCTTGACGCTTGCTACTCGTACAGGCTCACTGCAGAAGATATCGCTCAGGGCACGAGCAGCTCATGGAGCAAGAGAATCACGTACGCAGTGAACGGATACGAATCACAGAGAGACGGCTATATCGCTCTAGACGGAAAGAAGACCGTATCTTATGGAACTAAGCTTCATCCGATCCGTGTTCTCCAGGGCAAGAAAGTAACAAAGATAATCGATCCGGTGACCAATTCGAGCCAGGTTGGAATGGCTTATCAAGAGTATGATATCGACGATCTGAGTTTCTCTAACTGGTACGGAAAGAGAGATCCGTTCGCTTATGTGAACGGACAGTATGACAAGAAATACGGCCTCTGCAAGATAGGCATCGGAAAGAACATCGAGTCTGCGTTCAGTGAAGAGAATCTCTACGAGATCGAAGACGAAGCAGTCGAATTGAACAGCACTGGAGCTTGGAACGTCGTATGTCTCAAGTCCAACTGGGACAAGACTGTCCGTCTGTACTTCGGAAACGGCGTAAGCAGCTCATCTGGACTGGTAAGCATAGATGACCAGATATATGTGCAATATGTTGTTACTGACGGCTCTGACGCTAACTATCCCGATGCTCTCGAATCTGAGCTTCAGATGTCTGGAAGAGTTTACGCATCTTCTCCCGGAAAGACGTACGAAGTCACTAGCAACGTCAGATTCATATTCACTGGACCGGTTCATGGCGGAACTGATTTCGAATCACGCGAAAGCATGAACAGAAACGCTAAGCTCTATTACGCATCGTCCGGAAAGCTCATCACGCTTCCTGACTACATGTCGTATCTTCTCACGATCACGGATCCGATCACAGTCAAGCACGCTATCGCATTTGGCGAGAATCAGCTCGAAGAGGCAGGAATCGAACACAGCTCTGCACTGTCGAATCTCGTCATATACAACGTCTTCTCAGACATCTACAGAGAATCAGATGGAAGATATCGTCCTTTGAACGTATTTGACGAAGATGAAGATGTCACTGGAGCTTCTCTATATTACGACTACGAGACGTACATGGCTCATCTTCTCGACATGACAGAGTTTATGCTAGCTCCGAAGAAGTCAGTCGAAGCCCAGTATGGAGATCACACTACGTTCGGTCGATGGTGCGCTCAGATCCGTTCTGACGCTTCGGACCGCATGATGATGAACAGCAAGCTCATCTCTATGCCTCCTCTATTCCACTATTATGACGTAGTAGGAGAGGTTCAGGTAGATAGACATGTCGACATGGCTGAATATCAGGCTGAACTAGAGAACAGCATCTATCGTTGGCTGTCTGTGAATACAACGTTCAAGACGCCCATCTTCAAGTCCGATATCGTCAACAAGATCCTCGAAAATCCTTCTTCAAAGCGTGTCAACATCGACATCAAGGTCTCAGAATGGATCAAGGGTGAAGAACACACGTATCGCTTCGAGCCAGGAACTGTCAGTAAGAGCATCAATATTCTAACTCTTCCAGCGAACGACATGAACGGAAACGACATGAGACCGATTCTGCAAGAGATGGTCGGCAAAGACGTCCTTCTCACGATTCACGATGACGGAGAAGGAAGTGCAGAGAGATTCAGAATCGAAGATGTCAGTTTTGATGCTGATCACGTGTACTGCACGCTGAATGTAGAACCCGGAGACGTGAGCGATTCGTACGTCGATCTTACGTTCGACTCTACTTCGCTGTACAGCAAGGGAAATCTCACTGGAATCGACTACGACTTCATGATAGCGGTTCAGAGATGGATCAACAGCCGAACTACAGTGATAGGAACAAACGACAGACCGATTCCGCTCCCATATACAGTCGACTTCGGCATCGGAGATCTTCCAGAGAATCTCAGAGGATTCGCAGAAGAGCTGAGCTGCGATGAAGCTCTGCTGGAAATGCTCCAAAACGGTCATATAGCGTCCATTTCAGGCACTACTAGGCAGTCGCTAATATTAGTCCTAAAGAACTCCATAAACATGCTAAAACTGCTCTTAAAGGGCAAGTTGGAATACTACCAGAAGGATATCGTCAGAAACGAGACGATGGAGAGAATGGGAGCTAACAACGTAGACCTCTCGTTGAATCTCAGTGAAGAAGCATTTAACTACTTCCTCGCCGACGCAGTAAAGGCTGGAACTGTCACATGGGACACAGTAAAGGCAGATTTCCCGTACATCTATCCTGCACTGAAGGTCGTATTCGACGACAACATCCTAGACGACAACAACAACATCGTCAACTTCAGCTCGGATCGAGACATTCCAGTCGTACGCCTTAGATTGAGATACAAATACGCTTAAGGAACCTGAGAAATGGCAGCGATAACGTATCAAAGACAGAAGAACAACAAAGAGGTTACAGTAACCCGTTCTGCGACGAGAGATTCTCAGACATTGACCGAGACCGCAGTTCTGAAGCCGTACATGTATGACGTCACTACGATAACGATCAGTGGAGACGAGAGCGTAACTCTAGAGAAACTCCATCTTGGGCTAAGCGAGGTCTTAGGAGACGAGAGAAAGTCGATCGACTTCAACATGATGACGAGATTTTCTGAAAATAGCGAAGATGAGTGGGACGAGAGAGTCTTCTACGGAAGATTAGTGCCCAACGAAGTTGTCGGCGGAAGCGACTTGACGATCTACATACCTCATAAGTGCTATAGCGATGGAGTCGAGAGTGGCTATCTCGATTCTGTCGTCAGAATCTCGTTAGATCACGATGGAGAAGACATATCAGTAGCATATCGAACGAATATTCCGCCTTGCGTCATAAACGGAGTTCCAAAGAAGAGAAACCCAGACGATGAAGATCCTGTGCTTCCAGCTGCAGCTGATCGAGTGGACTTTGGAAAGGGCATTATTCCAAGCTATTACGATAACAGCAGAGGCTATCAAGCGGACTATCTGTTCACAAACTCGATTGCAGTGTACCAGATCGAAGCGAGCGGATTCATCCCAGAACAGATCAGTGGAGAGTACGGATTCACGTCAGTGAGCGCTTTCATGAGAAACCCAAACACGGACATGAAGGCATCTCTTCATATCGTAAGCTCAGCTTCTGGGCAAAGTTCGATGGACGTGATGGAAATTGACGGGATATCTGCTCCGTTCACTGCCGATTTCGACGTTCACAGATGGACATACAATCTGATTTCTGACGCTTATTCTGCGAGTTCTGGAGTAATATACTCCGATGCAGAGATTTCAGCAACGTTTGAAGAGATATAAATAACTAGTAAAAGAGTAAATTTAGGAGAATTTCATGGCTGTAGAGAACGATATGAACGTATTCACGAGCGAGATCGACAACTTTCGTGACCTCGCTAAAGACTATCTATGGCAAGCAGTGATCATCCCAGAAGAGGGCACTCCGCTCGCAGAGCTGTTCAAGGCTCTCGGTGGAACTCGTCAGTTCACGTTGAGATGTCGTGCAGCAGCTCTTCCACAGAGATCTGTCGAAAGTAAGCTAGAGACTCACTGGCAAGGATCCAAGAAGGTCTTCCCGGGTCGTACAAAGATGGACGGTTCAATTCCTCTGAAGTTCGACGAATTCCAGGACTGGACGACCTCTCACATGTTCCAAGCATGGATGAACCTGATTCACAACTGCGATATCGGCCAAGACGGCGGAGACTCTGCTGTGTACTTCGACCAGAAGACTGGCGCTTCTGTGTCCAACTTCATGAAGGACTACAGCGCTAAGATTCGTCTCACATGCTTCGACTCGAGACTAGCAAAGGGTGCACCTCATGACTACGTGTTGTACTACTGCTGGCCTGAAGATCTGGCACAGGTTACGCTAGATCAAGAAGGAAGTGGAAAGATCTCACGTGAAGTTACGATCTGCTACTCTACGTTCCAGGAAGTAAATCCTGAGCAGTACGACGTCTAATCAGATTAGAGGGATTCGATGGCAGACACTAGCAATCCGAGAGTAAATCAGTGGTGCGGTCATCGTGACCAGTACTACGACATCGGCTGGATCGACAATATAGCCGCTCTGAAGGCTTATGTCCTTCGTCAATTGGGAGCTCCTCGTATCTGCGTAGAGCTATCAGACGAGCAGCTTACAGACTTGATCGGTGACTGCATCAGATATTTCTGGAAATACTACAGCCAAGGACATCGTGAAGACTATCTAGCGTTTCAGCTCGTTCCGGGTATGACCCACTACAAGATCTGCCAAGAGCTGGAAGAAGTCGTCGATCTGAATCTGCCGAACTATCTTGGACTGACAGACAATCTGCTGTCTCCAGTCACTAACGCTCTGATTTCACAATTCCCTTGGGGAGGCATGACTTTCCCTGGGCAGTGCTGGGGAGGTTCTGACTACGGAGACGTTCTGGGCAACTGGAACGCAACTCTGACTTGGTTGGAAGAAGCGAAAATGGACTTCGGTCGCAAGTATCAGGTCAAGTACATCAGAGAAGAGAAAGCTCTGTCAGTATGGCCCACTCCTAAGAATCCAGACCGTTGCTTATTGAGAGTCTATAAGCGCGAGCACTTCATGAATCTGATTCAGGATCCGCTCTTCCGCAAGTATCTTGTAGCAAAGGCTGGATGGCTGTGGACTCTCGCTTTGAGAAAATTTTCACTCCAGCTCGCGGGAGGAGGTCAGTTGAACGGAGATTCTCTAGCAGCAGACTTCAAGCAAGACATAAAGGACATCGAGGAGCGTATCGATCTAGAGACTCCATATAACGAAATATTGGTTGGGTAAGAATATGGGATATAAAAGACACAAGTGCATATACATCGGAGGAAACGACCAACCGATTCCAGATTCAGCGTTCAACGTATCGTCTTGGCTTGATGGCATCTACACACGCTTCGATCCGACTCTATGTCCTGACGGATGGCCGGACATCCAGCCGTACAATCCTGAACCGGGACCAGTTCCTCCAGAACCGTCTGCTACGAGCGGTGAATTGATATACTCAGAGAACGGCAGCGTAGACACTTACGTAGACGGTCACGGCAATACTCTGATATACAACGAAAACGAAGGCTAGAGAAAGTATAAATAATTTGTAAACTGGAGTTTATCTATGGCTAAGCAGAAACAGTTTCATCAGCTCGAGAACGAAGCAGAAAACTTCGCAGACGACGACGTCATCGCAATCGATGGCGCTACAAACAATACGAGAAAGATGAGCGCTGCTAAACTAGCCGAGATCATGGCTCAGAACGCGATCGCTGGAAATCTTGCACCAGGATTCGTAAAAGAGAAGAGCTATGAAGCTGGAGTAGTAGTCGCTTTCGAAGGAAAGACTTACAGATTCAAGAATCCGCATCAAGGAGAATGGGATCCGAACGACGTTGAGCCTTTCACGTTCGAGAAAGAAGCAGCTACTGAGGTTATTCCGAACGACACGATCGACGATCTCTTCGACGACTAAAGAATTTTAACTTTATTGATTTCTCCAACTTGAGCTTATAGATTAGCTCGATTTCTTGCAAGAAAAAAAGGTTGATTAACCAAAATATGAGAAACAAATCATGGCACAATATCTTGACCAAGCGGGTCTACAAGAACTCGTAACCAAGACTAAAGAATATGCTCGTAAGAGCGCTAAGGATGCCGTAAACACTTCGGCTGCCGCTGCAAGCAAAACCATCATTGGATGGGACGCTACTACTAGCGCTGCTACTTATGGCAACATCTCTATCACGTCCGGCCAAGTCACCGACTTGGCTAACGCTATGGATCTCAAGGCAGATCTCGTTAGCCCGACATTCACTGGCGTTCCGACTGCTCCGACTGCTGCTCCTGGAACAAATACGACTCAGATCGCTACTACCGAATATGTCGTAACTGCAATCGGCAACATCGGCGAAGCTATGCACTACATTGGTGCTGTAAATAGCGAATCCGATCTTAGAACTTCAGGCGAAGCTGGAGATACTTACAAGGTAGCTACTGCTGGCACTTATCTCGGTTACAAGTGTGAAGTTGGCGATATGATCATCGCTAATAAAGACTACACTTCCGCTCTGACTAGCGCAGACATTGATGTGATCCAGACCAACATTGATGGCGCTGTCACTGGGCCGGAAACGGCCGTTTCCGGCAACATCGCCATCTTCAACGGTGCAACTGGCAAGGTCATCATGGATGCTGGTTATGGACTTGATCACTTCAAGGTCGTTCAGCAGACCTCTGCATACAGTGGTGGACCTCTGAAGACAGTCGATGGGATCTCTCAGAATACTAACGGTGAAATCTCCGTAACGTTCCAGGACATTCAGTCTGCAACTGCTGGTCAGAAGGGCGTCGTCCAGCTCGCTACTTCTATCGGAACTCCAGAGACAGAGAACAATAAGGCTGCTACCGAAAAGGCTGTCCGTGACGCTATCAACGCTTTGGACGTGAACAACATCGATGGCTTCGGCGTTGATAAGACCCTTGCTACTTTGACTGAAACCGATGGCAAGATTGCTGCTACCTTCCAGCCTATCCAGATCGCAGAATCTCAGGTTACTAACTTGACAATCGATCTTGCTAATATTGCAACAAGCGCTGATACTCTCAATACAAAGATAGACGAAGTATCTGGCGCTGTCGCAACTAGCGCAGCTGCACTTGATGCAAAGATCGGTAATCTTATCGATGGTCTTGACTTTGGCCCTTATGACATCCCGACTTCTGGAACGATTACGGCCATCTCCGAAACCAATGGTAAGATTTCAGTCACATCTGGCGCTATCAAGATCACTCACGATCAGGTCGAGGACTGGGCTACTGTTCTCGGTGGCTACAAGACCGTTCAGACTTCTGTGTCTGATCCGTCTGCTGATGGTACTGGACTCACGTTCATCGACAGCATCTCCCAGGATGTTAACGGCGTAATCACTCCGCACAAGAGGACCGTCCAGAGCGCTTCTAGCTCTCAGGACGGTCTCATGACTTCTGCTGACTTCAGCAAGTTGGCTGGAATCAGCTCTGGTGCTAAGAATGTCGCCGTGAACGCTGACGGCGTTCTGACTATCGATGGCACTAGCGCAATGGGTCCGATTTCTAAAACGGAAATCGACAATCTGTTCGCATAATCGATAGGATAAAAAGATAAATAGAAGCTGTGGATCACAAGTCCACAGCTTTTTATTTGCACTGTTGTTCAAGCATACGATCAAGCATATATGGAGCGACTCGATTGAGCTCTATCCTCTTCTCTTTATCGTACAATGGTCTACCGCTAACTCTTCGAGAAACGTGACGGTACTCGATCACGTATCGGTCGATGAGCATATCTCGCTGAAATGTGTCGCTATCGCCATACCAGACAGAGATGTGCTCAGTCATTCCAGTCATATCGTTCTCGATACGATATCGCTCCGGATTCTTCTCGAATCGCTGACAGATTAGAGTTTTCACCTGTTCGTACGTCATCAATTTGAATATAAGAAATTCTCAAGAAATCGTAAACCCTAATAAATAATCTGTAATAGAGTATCTTTCTATAGAATATCTTTGGAGTTTCAAATGTCTATCAAGTATCCCGAAGAAGTACCAGGAACTGGAATCGAGCTGTATAGCGCAGCTCTCTGGAACCGAACGACTGTCGCTGACGGTAAATGGTTGCAGAACAACACTTTGAAGCCGTTGTACGACAACGAGCTAGTCTTGGCTTCAGCAATTCACAGCACGAGCGCTTCTCTTCAGGGAGAGGTTGACGATCTCAAGGCTGCTACTGACGTGATCGACGTAGTAGCTACATACAGCAGTCTTCAATCTTGGAGTCATTCTGTCACTAGCGCAGACGTCATCAAGGTGCTGCACTGTGAGCCAGTAACTGCTGGTGGAGATACGTACAGCGGTCAGGTATATTTCAGATACGAAGGTCAAGATGCTCAGACAGCAGATCCATCTAAGTGGGTTCCGTTCGCATCGCTCGATCCATATTACAGCGAATCTCAGATCAACGAGATGTTCAACAATTTGAATCCGGTTGCTTTCACCGGGTCATATAACGACTTGAGCGACAAGCCGACTATTCCGACCGTCAATGATGGAAAATTGACAATATCCAGAAACGGCACGGCTCTCGGCTCGTTCACCGCGAACCAATCTAGCCTTTTAGGCATTGACATTTCCGTACCAACCAAGACAAGCGACCTCGTAAACGATTCTTTATTGATTAACGATGGAACGCTGACTATAAAGCAGAACGGGGTGAGTAAAGGTACTTTCTCCGCGAACCAATTAGGAAACGCCACGATAGACCTTGATGACACCACGACTGTTTCTAGCGTTGAAAAAACGGCTCTCGGAGAGATGAACACGTTGCCGGTGGCAAGTATGGTTTCTTCCGCTTTCAAGGCTGGTACTTTCTTATTGAAGGCAACGGCAGACGGCGGCGAACCTTATGTATTCAACGACGTGACAATACCGAACAATCAATGGTACAGGTTCACTGTCAACGGCGAATCTTCGAACTATTGCGAGATTACGCTTGAAATCGTCGCGGGTAGTGCATCCTCCGCTTTCGGGACTTTCAAGCTGCTCGTGGATAACGGCAGCGTGAAGAATGTCGTGCGTGTTCCGTACGCCACGAAGACGGCGGCTGTCGGCTCCGTAACAACGCCTGTATATGTTGACGGAAACGGAGAAATCAAGGAATGCACAAGCGTGGCGCAAAAGGCATCTTCCGGAAGCGGAAACCTTGCGGTTATTGACGGCAACGGGAATTATTCATCTAGCGGTATTAGTGCGTATGACCAAACTATGCTTAACGGACTCACGAGCAGACTTGGCTCGTTTGTAAGCGCGATAAACAGCTTTTCCCATTCCTTCAATGTCATATTCAATAGTTCGGATATTTCAAAAACCTTGGATTTTGAAAATACCTATGCAAGCATAAAGTTCTTGAGATTTGGCATTTCTTACATCAGCGGAAAAATATCGTACAGATTGCCGTGGAGTGGCGCAAGTGCAGATTATAACGGATGGATTATAGCACCGGACACGCAAACAAAAAATGGCAAATCAATCGTACATACCACACATACTTTCACCGTGGCAGGGAATACAAATACAGAAGAACTTTATGAAGAAAACGAATTAGGGACAACGGGTCAAAGCGTAGCGTCAATTTTCGAAAAACAGATTACAACGTCGCAGACTGTGCGCGGTAGGCTATCTTCGGAAATACGACTTTATAACGGCATAAGCTACAAGGAGTTAATCGTCCATGTAGATATTGGATATGAAAGACTATCCTCAACTGGAGCATTTTATGCTTTTGGTACGGTAACTTGCAATACAGACTTGTTTGAAAACGACTAGGTGAACAATGAAGGACTTTTTCAAACTACTCGCTCCCTACATCGCCACCATCGGCTCCGCCATCGCACTTTACGCCAACTTCCAGACGATGGTCGGCGTGCTGGAGTACCGCACGAACGCGATGGAAGAACGCACGAAGGGCGTGGTGGAAGACATCGGAAGCATCAAAATCCTGATGCATACATCATATATGCGGGGATGGAAGCTTACGGATTCCACAATGCTTAAGCGTACATCCTTGCGCAATCATGAAGATTGACAAGGTCAGTGTAGCCGACGTTGTAGCTGTTGAAGTAGTTTACGATGTCGAAATCCTTCTTGTACCAGAAGCTGAAGATTGAGTACGCAGACGAGTAGATCTTGTTTCCTATCAGAATTCCCTTCTTCGTATCAGCTTCGTTAGTCTCGTCAAGTTCGATCGTGTACTCATCTGACTCGCTAGCATGGATATCAAGTTTGACGTTTCCTACGTATACTCCATCTCTCTCGAAGTGAAGGTCGTCAAGCAGCATATCGACTGTATTGTACTTCGTCTGGTCTCCGCTGCTACCCTTCCAAGCAGCTATCAAATCTTCCATAGTAGTCTTGCAGTACTTGTACACTGGAATGCATGACGCTTTTCCAGTCATCACGAACTTTCCTATTCCTTTGATGTGACCAGCGATATTCAAGCAGTCCGAAGTAGGATGAACGTTGCTCGGATTGACGAACAGTCTCAGGCCGTTCTCTATCTTTCGTACGATGTCTGACAGCTCATCGATCTTGCTCCTCGCATAAGCTGTACACATATCTTCATAAGCGGGCTTGATGATCCAGTCGTTCGCTCTTGTGCAGTATAGCTTCATTCTCTCTGTGAATGCTCGATAGTACGAAGATGCAGACTCTACGCTAGTACACAGCTCAGTCTCGTCTAGTACGCAGTTGAACATCGCCTTCAACTGATCTAGAAGATCGAATACGCCGAGGCGTTTCAGAGTGTCGAGATAGTATCTCAAGAAGCGCTCGATAGCGTCTACCTTCCGTCTCAGCCAACGGATCCACTTGTTCATCTGTGACAAGAAGCTCTGGAACAGCCCAGTGATAGCCGATACCGTGAAATCAAGAGAAATCCCAGAACATATCTGTTCCTTGAACGCCTGAAAATCTCTCGTAATCTCATGCAGTTCTCTTTGAACGTCTCCATTGATTCCGAGCATGTCACGTACAGCTTTAGAGAAGATGGAATCGGGATTGAGAAGATAGTCTCTGAAGAATTCGCAGTTGTACATGTTCTGGCACATCTTCGTATTAGAGAAATCCCGAATCCACAAGAAGTCCAGAGACTTCATCAGACTCGTTATAGACGACGCTATCAGCTTTATGACTGGATTCAGAACTTCACGGATCGAAAACAGCATCAACTTGACGATGCCGTAAATCGTATCGAGAATCTTGTCTGCGACAGCTTGTGCTATTTCTAAAGCCGTCTTGAGAGTGACAAATGTCTCGTAAATGTACGTGCAAATGATCGTAGATACGTTCATATCAGTATATATATCGTGATATGTCTACCGATTTTCAAGAAGAGTTCAATCGAATATGGGGAGCTGCTGGAGGCTGCTCTGTTAGCGGATGGAACTGGAATCAGCCGATGCCGTTCGACGGCACTGATCCGAACAGCTGCTACGCGAATGAAGCTGCTCTCATGAGCTCGTTGACGTCCGAAGCCTACAATCAGTTCGGTTTCGAAATCGACTACTACATCAAGCAGATATCGACAAAGAGAGATCGGCTGCTCGGTGAAGATCCGTTAGAGAATATCGTCAGACGCTTCAGACTATCAGTCTACACGGCGCAGATACCTAACTTGCAGAAGAAATATCAGCTTCAGGGCATGCTGTACGAAGAAGTGTTCGATGTTCAAGCTACGATAGCTCACTTCAGCGAGGCGAGTCAATACAATTACGACCGCAGCAAGATCCAGTACGAGATGTATAAGCCGAAGATAGGCGACTTGATGCACTTCACCTACAACAACAAGTACTACGAAGTGATAAACGTAAAGACTTTCGGCGAGAACACAGCGTTCCTTGGCACACCGATCACATATACGTTCACTCTAAGAATCTGGAAGAACAATCACGAAGATGTCGACGTCATGAGTCAGAACGACGACGAGATGCCGATCGAGAAGTTCACGTCGCTCGCAGAGACTTTCGACATCGAGAACAATACTGCTGAAGTCGGTTCACACTGTGACATTCTAGCTATCAACGACTACGTGGATTCGAAGGATACGATCAATCCATACACTGAGAAAGAGAGAAAATCTCAAGGAAAAGAACCAGAGATTATCCAGAAAAAGAACGAAAATACAGAGATTTTCACGTATAAGCCCAACGATGAGCCTACCGAGATCGTAAAACAGAAGCGGGAAACTGACCCTTTCGATCCGTTCAACGGATGGTGAGATATAAATAACTAGTAAATACGAGGTAAAACCTATGAAATGGAATGAATATCTGAAGATGATCAAGGAAGACGCTAACTACAATCCCGAAGTCTTCGAAGACGAGATCAACGGCACGGTTCCTGATGCTGGCAACACGGACGTATCGACTCCAGAACCAGTTCAACAGAAGAGCGCTATGGGCGACCTGATCGAGAAATATTTCTCTAAGGGCGAGTCCGACGCTATCGCTTCTCTTGACGGCTTCTCCAACGACTTCGTCAACGAGCTGTCCAACTACATCATGAAGGAATGGATCAATCCGGAAGACTTCACTGGTCGTGATGACGCGCTCGCTCAGTTCAAGAAGAAGGTCGAAGGCATTCTCGACAGCCGCATCAACAAGATCGGTACCGGAATTCACGACCTCGGCGTACAGCTCGCTAACACTAAGAACCTGTTCTTGAAGAAGTAAGTCACAGCGGACACCGACAGCTGAGGAGAATCGATGGCAGATCAGAATGGAAATTTTCCACCAAATCCTCCGCATCATCCATGCGGACCTTGGCCTTCAGTGTTTCCTTACAATAAAGACTACCCAGGAGATCATCCTCACCGTCCTCCGCAGCAAGTGCCAGGAAACCTTTGGTGGAATGACACTGAGCCAGTGATGGGTGTCTATCCCTGGGAATCGTGCTGCGACAGCGGTGCTGCAGATCAATGCATGTGCATCACTTCTGGAGAAGTCGAGACATGGAATCAGACATACTCCGCAGTCAGCGAAAACTCTGCGGCATGGTCTGAACAAGCTCCAGACAACAGCTGGAGAACGTCTGCCGACAACTGGCAGAGCGCGTACGAGACGGTAAGCGCTTCATCTGGAACTTGGAACGAAGCTTACAGCATAGCTTCGGGTTGGGATTCAGCTTCGCTAGATTCTCTGAATACGATCGTTTCTGCTACTAGCGCATTCCTGTCTACTTACAGCGCTTCTCCTTACATTCACGTCAATAGCGCTTACTTCGACGGAAATGGCAGTGAACCAGATCCTCTCACTTTCTCTCGTGACCTTCAAGCCTTCTATCAAGATGTAACGAAGGCGATGAACCAGCTCTACTTGGCTGGACAATGGGGAGAAGAAGCTTATCGCAACTGGCTAGAGAAGGCAGATCTGAACGATCTGTACTATCATCTAGAAAAGATCGACAAGCTCATGTGGGATGTCAAGCCAGGAATTACTTCTGGTACGAAAACGCCAGACGGCATCTTCCATCAGCTAGAGAATATCTGGGCAGTCTTGAATGCGCCAGACGGAGATCTTTATCTTCCGGGTGAATGGATCAGCATCGTAGATCGAGTGATATCGGTCTCTGGAATGAATCCAGAGCTATGGTACGAGACTTCAGACGTCGTATCTGCTAATTCAGGACATTGGTCCGAGGGCTACTCTGCATACGAGACACTATCTGAAAATTCCGGAAGTTGGAACGATAGCCGTGAAAAGACAGAGATTCTCTCAGAAAGTTCTGGAAACTGGGATTCGACTTATGACGTCGTATTGACAAACTCCGGAAAATGGAACGAGATTTACGACGTACTGACTGACACATCGGCTAACTGGAACGCTGGATATGAAGCCTACTTGACTCTGAACAGCAACTCTGGACGTTATGACGAGGCGTGCGCTAAGATCGACGAGGTTTCTGAAGCATCTGGCTCTTGGAACTCTGCATACGACACAGTCAACGAAAATTCTGCATCTTGGTCTAGCGGATCTCACGAGACATGGGTATATGAAGGAAATCTCGACGTGACTAACTATTCTGCATACAACGCGCCAAACACTATCTACTTCAGCTACTATCAAGAATAAAGTTTAAACAGGAGCATCTAAGAGATGAAAGAATACAAAAATTTACACGAATTCCTTCTAAACGAGTCTACAGTGCTCGACAAGAGAGAAGACACTAACCCGCTGTACTATATCTGGGCTGTGATCAAGAGCGTCAACGGAAAGACCGAAGACGAGATCAAGAAAGACGATTCGCTGAAGGCTCTGTTCAAGAAGCTTGACAAGTTCTGCGACAACTACGACAAGTACACTAAGAAGCTAAAGGGTCGCTATTCTCCAGCTGAGCTGCAGCTCTCTTTCCAGAATCAGACCGTAGACCAGCAGAAGAAGACTGTCGACTGGTTGCTAGACAACATGAAGACTGCTATGTCGGCTGACATAAATGGCTTTAACGAGTGGAAAGAGTTCACAGACGCTTTCGACGAGCTCAGAAATTCTGAAGAGATGCAGGTCGTGATCAACTCACTGTAAAGATCTTCTATAAATAACATAAAAGAAATACTAAAAAGGTGTTACAACATGACTAAAAAGAGAAAAGAGCTTCTAAACGAGGATTTTCTGTCCGACATGGAACAGAAGCCCGTCAGCGCTGAAGACGTAGCGGGTGCACCGGAAAACGTTGCTGATGACGACTTTGCTGATCTTCTCGGCGGAAAGACTGCTCAAGCTGAACCTCAGGTCAGTCCGTCTGCTCAGGAAGACTTCGCAGAGACAGTCTCTACTCTGAAGGACGCTGTCAACGGCCTTGCAGTCACTGTAAAGGAAATAAAGGACGCTATGACAAAGCAAGCTGAACCAGCACCAGCAGAAGAACCTGTTGCTCCAGCTGAACCAGAAGCTGCACCAGACGCACCTCCTAACGTAGATCTCGACGCTGCTCCGGAGGGCAGCGAAGAGGCTGCTCCAGCTGAACCAGCTGCAGATAAGGCGGCACCAGAAGATAAGCCTATCGAAGACAAGCCAGCAGAAGGTGGAGAAGCACCAGCTGCTGAGACTGAAGAAGACGACTTCTCTCAGGATGAATCCCGTCCCGAAGACGCTACTAAGTCTGAAGCCTACCAGATGAACCGCAAGGCTGGAAAGCTGCTCAACAGCAACTCTGGCTCTATCATCGGCATCGTCGAGTCTGGAAAGCTCTATAAGCTAGACGAGATGATCATGGCTGCTGTCAAGGCTAAGATCCGTGAGAAGATCAACGAAGCGAAGGCTAACCTCAAGGCTGAGTTCTTGAGAGAAGCAGCAGAACTTCCGAAGTCCGAGCCAGAAGTGATCAACGAAGAAGAACAGAAGGTCGAAGAGGCTAAGTCCGAATCTAAGAAGCCTATGTCGTTCCTCGAAAAGCTCAAGGCCGCTAAGGCATGCAAGGGCTCTGAATGCACTGAAGAGAAGTGCGACGAATCCAAGAAGTCTTCTGATAAGTTTTCTTCCAAGTGCGAAGAAGACGAGGATGGCAAGAAGAAGGAACACTAACTCGTGCTAAGCGAAACTCAAATGGGAGCTCTGAAAGTATTGGAAGCGCTGGAAGGTGAGGAAGAGACTGCATACACAGTCAACATCTCTAATCCAGTGTGTCCTTGCTGCGGAGCTAAACTCGTGATCAACGACGATGTCGAGCCTGGTCAGAACGAAGAGCTCAACACTGAGAATCTCGAAGAGAGCTACAGTGTCAACGAGCAGTTAGCTGATCCTTCAGTCATCATTCCGATGGTGCGTGAGACGGCTAACTACATCGTGGAAGGCTACACCGAGTACTGCGAACAGGCTGGTCTCGACCAGCGTCAGATCGCAAACTCGCTGTGCTATCCAGTCGATCCGGAACTTAAAGACGCTATCGTGAGAAAGGCGAAGGAATTGAAGTCCGTGTTTGCGAGCGCTTACGGACTAATCGTAAACGAACAGATCATCGTCCAAGATCTTCGGGACGCGATCAAGAGAATCGTAACAGGCGGACGAAGATCAGTATAAATAAAAAGATTTTAACAACGAGGTTAACCAAATGAAAGACTCTAAAATCACTAAAGAAATGCTCGATGAAGCAATCGAAGTGGCAGAGGCTCACGGCTACAAAGTGGTCGATGAGTCTGCTAAGGCTTATGCTGAGAAGTCCAAGAAGGAACTGATCAAGGAAGCTATTGAAGTCGCTAAGGCTCATGGCTACAAGGTCATCAAGGAAGACGAAGAAGAGGAAGTCGAGACTAATGTCGAAACTGAGACTCCGGAAGTCGAAGATGATGGCGAACTCATCACCATCCAGGTGACGAAGTCTGAGCTCGAAGCTATCAAGTCTGTTCTCGACAAGATCGAATACGAAGATGACGGTTCCGCAGACGCTGAAGCTGCAGCTGCAGTAGTTAGCGCTATGGACAACGACAACATCTACGGCGCTGCCGAAGACTAATTCGAAGCTTCGCGAAAAGCAATTAAAAGAGACTCTGGTTCATCGCCAGAGTCTTTCTTTGCTTATAAATAACTTAAGAGGAATTTCTTATGAAGAGATTTATGGATTTCAGAGAAAAGCGCATCGACGAGGCTGAACCAGTTCAACAGCAAGCCTCACCACAGCCTAAAGAAGCGCCAAAAGAGCCTGTAGAAGCTCCAAAAGCTGAGCCTCAGGATGCACCTAAGGAAGAGAAGCCAAAGAGCCTTAGAGAGACGTTAGCGGACAAAATTAAGCCGCAGATGGAATCTGCATTGAGCATCGTGAACGGCATTCAGACTGCATTCCAGGACAGATGCGCAAATACGACTAAGTATGACGCAATGGGTGACCAGATCAAGAACTTCGAGAAGCAGATCCGTGGCGCTTGTGAGCAGGTCATCGCGATGGTCGAACAGGAAAAGTTCGACTGGAAGAACTGGGACAACTGCTCTCCGAAGTCTTACAACGTGATCACGAAGTACAAAGATCGCGACTTCGACGTTCTGAAGCTCTCCGCTGCAGTGATCGTATTCTACAACAGCTTGATAGGAAAGAACTAACATGAGATATCTAGTCGAAAAGCTACTACTCGAACAGCCACATGTCTTTCTCGACATGGACGAAGAGTCTGAAGATGCTGGCGGAATCTGGGATTTCTGTGCAGAAGATCGTCCGAAGACTTGGATCATTCAGTTGATCAAGCTATATGCGATGCACAAGCTAGAGACTCTGAATCCGAGAAAGAACAACTCGACCGTCTTGTATTTGACTCCAGACGAAGTCGAGATGTTCACACAGCACATGGCCGAAGATCCGTTCTTCATCATCCAGGCTAAGAGCTGCGTCGACAAGATGAAGAGAGATAATCAAGATAAAGCGATTCGATTGCTTCAGAAGTACCTACCAGACGCGCTTCTTTCGAAGATAGGAATCTCAAAAGAAGTTGAACTGGAGGAAGTATGAGCGTAAGAGTCCGAAAGCCTATCAAAAAGGTTCAAGAGACAGAACCTAAGAAAATCTTAAAGGAAATTCCGATCCGTAAAAAGAAGAGTGAATCTACTGTATCGAGTGACGTTGGTACAGCTCCTTGAACGAGCTGAACACCTTGACTTTGTCACTGATATCTGAGCTGTCGTCGATATACTTCTTTGCTAGACTCAGCAGAGTGATTTTCGAGACATCGATCTTCTCTATCGATGTCTTTTCTTCTCTGCGCTGGTAGATCGGATTGACAGGATACGCTGGCTCGTAGCTTTCGATCTTCTCAAGGTACTCGTTCACCTTGTTCATGTATTTCGAATCTTCCCAACCGATCTCGACATCAATTATGTTGCCCTGAATGAAGGTCTTTGGATCCTCGGGCATATCTGGGTACTTGAGCTTCTTGTACTCGATGCAGTGCTCGTTACGGATAAATTCCATCTCTTCCGTGTAAGTGTCGAGAATGTAGAATCCTTTATCTTCGATCTCGGAGCGATTGAGCTGGTATGGAGAGCCCAAATAGGTCAGTTTGCAGTCACCCTGTGTAGTTTCCGAGTGAATGTGATAATGGCCCGTATAGATGTGTTTCCAGTGCTTAAACAGCTCTTCTTTGTCGAATCCTTGCTCGGCGCGGTTGTTGAAGATGTCCATCTTTGCGCCTAGCACGTCCAAGTGACCGAATAGGCGCGTAATTCCACTCGTCATCGTGTGCTTTTTCTCGACAGTGTTTCTGAACTCTTCGTAGTCCGTAACCCACGGCAGAAGGAGTGTGTCGTGATCTCTTCCCTCTTCTATGCAACGCTGAGGATCGAGACTAATTCTCAACGGCCTATCTATGATGCACACGTTCTTGATGCGGTCCAATACGACCAACGAACTAATGTCCATCGAATTCTTGTAATAGAGGTCGTGATTGCCGAGAATGATGTACCAGATCACTTCGCCCTCGTGTCGCTTGAAGAAGTCGATCACTCTGTTTATCGTCAAAACGTTCACTGCATGACGAGTGTCGAACAGGTCGCCCAGAACGAAGATTTTCTCTATTCCTCGCTCTTTGCAGTCGTTGACCATCTGCTCCATGAATGCGAATTGAGAATCTTGGAATTTCTTGTCTGAATCTTTTACGCCAAAGTGGATGTCGCTAACTAGGGCTACCTTGCTCATTTCTATCCTTTACCAACTGGCTGAAGCAGCCCTTCTTCTGGACTCTCAGCGTCTCGAACTTATATTGTATTTGACTAAAATTTAGATCATTTAGCTTGTGAGAAATTAGGTACACGCCGAGATTGCTGTCGCCTTGAATCATCGTGATCAGCTCTTTCAGGAAGTCCGTAATGCCTTCGCCGTCGATGCCAGTGTCGAAGATCTCGTCCATGAACAGAATAGAGCTAGACCAGTTAGACAGCTGTTTAGCGATATCGTAGAACGTGAGCAGCATAGCGACGTTCACTCTCGTCTTCTCGCCGTTCGATAGTCCGTTGTATTCCATTTCGAACGCGCCACGAGTGAGCGTATACTCGAGCATGCTGTCGAAAATGACTTCGACGTTCAAGCCGAACTTCTTGATGTACTCGTTGATCTTGAGATTCAGAATCGGAACGATCTCCTCGAAGAAGTAGCGCTTGATTCCGCTGTCCGACAGAATCGTGATGAGATCCGTTGCGATCGCAATTCTCTCTGAGGTGTCGTCGAGAGTGTCGTTGCAGATTTTGAGCTGCTTTCGATACTCTTCTACGCGCTTTCTCTGGTCGGTCGGATCGAACCCGTTTGTCTCAGCCTCGATCTCTCTATACTGCTGCTCGTCGTAAGAAATGCCACGTTTCAATCCCTCGATGACCGTCTGCTCTGTCGAAATTCTGCTCTTCACTTTTTCGTAAAAAGCCTTAGAGTTGCGCATCTTCTCAGCGCTTTCCTCGTCTGCTTTCTGCTTCTCGTTCAGAGTGTCGTAGAATCTCTGCTCCATGTTGATCTCTGCGAGAATTCCGTCGAAATACTCTTTCGCGTGATCCGAGCAAAAATCTGTCCCGCATATCGGACACTTGTTCTTATCGTGGAAGTCGTAAATCTTCGTAAGGCTCGTCACCTTCGCCTTGTGATCTGCGAGTCCAGAGACGCGCTCACGGATCCTCGTCATCGTGTCATCGAGTTCCGCAAAGTCGGACTCGAGTTCGGCGCACTTCTCTTCGCACTTTTGAATGTTGCTCTCATGCTTCACCAAGTCGGATTTCTGCTGTTCGATATGCTCTTTCACCTTCTCTAGCCTGTCCGCTTTGTTCGTTTCGAAATTGCGGCTCTTCTGCTCCATGTCAGCGATGATCTGGATCAAGTCGTCTATCGAGTTCTCGAGGCCCTTCTTAGTTGCGCTCATCGTCTTGATGGTGATGTTGTCGTTAGAGCGTCGTTCCTTCACCTCGTCGAGCATATCCGCGATGTTCGTGAGTCCGAATATCGTCTCGAGCAGCTCCCTTCTATCTGACAGACACATATTGAAGAACGGCACGTTCGAGATTGCGCCGATACACATCACATTCTTGAACAGCAGATATTTGACGCCGAGCAGTTTGTCGATCTCGAGCTGATTGAGCTTCTTCGAGCTCAGCGCCTCTACCATCTCTCCGTTCTTGTACAGTTCGAACTTAGACGGCGCAAGGCCTCTCAGCATGCGGTAGGAATCCTTGCCGATGTCGAACTGGATCTCTACCTCTAAGTGGCGCTTATTGATGTAGTTTACCAGGCTCTTCATTTTGATGTCACGATAGGGCTTACCGAAGAGCACGAACGAGATAGCGTCAACGATTGTCGATTTTCCTGCGCCGTTCTGAGCGTTGATCAGGTTGAGTTTGTTGTTGAAGTTCAGGGTAGTCCACCCGTTGCCATAGGACAGGAAGTTCTTGAACTTGAGCGTATTAAACTTGATATACATTTCGACAGTAAATATAAAATTCCTATTTTTACGCAAATTTCGAGCTTTCTGGGTTTAGAAAATCGTCAAAATTTGCTATATTGTATATGTAAACTTTGAAAGGAACTCAACTATGAGCGATGAAGACAAGAAGCTGCTTATGGAGAAAATCAAAAAGTATGGCGAGTTGATGGCAGAAGGACGCTATTTTGCTGCTCGTCATAACCTCAAATTGATCGAAAAGTCGATCAAAACTGACAAAGAACAGTTCTTCGATTGGGTGGACGAGAATAATGGATCAATTCGCAGATACTAGAAAACCTTATTTCAGCGAGCGCACTAGTGAGATGGTGTGCCCATACTGTGGCTACATTCACGAGTGCAGTGAAGAGCTGTCTAGCGACAGCAGTGAGTACGAGTGCGAAGTATGTGGCCGCGAATTTCACTACGAAAGAGAAACTGAAGTGTACTATAGCACTTACCGCAAAGAGGATAAAGAAGAATGCTAGGCTACGATTCTTATAGCAGAGAGGATCTCGAGTCTATGCTCGACAAAGAGCGCGAGAAGGTAAAAGAGCTCGAAAAGAAGATTGAAGATATGCAAGCCAACGAGTATGTCCGTTCAGTCGATGACGGAATGGAGATCCGTCGTTTGCACCGCTGCGTAGTCCGAATGACAAGACAGTGGCTTAGCGCAGTCGACGACATGTATAGCCGTCTAGACGACGTTCACGGACTCGACGACCAAGATGTCTTAGACTGGGACAAAGTAACAACCCTTCACGAAAAGTTGAAGAAAGTTTTAGAAAAGTGGAAGTGATATGCTCAAAGAAGACTTTTTGAAATTTCAGGAAATGGCGCTCGAAGATGTAGTGATGCCAGAGAACCCGGACGACATTCTGGAAAAGAATATGCAGATTCCGGGTATGAAGCAGAAGTATATCGACGCTTACCGCAAACAAGTAGCAGTCGTAGCTACACTAGAGACCAAGTTGGAAGAAGCTACAGCTCGAGCGAAGAACAAGTTGAAGGACGGCGGATACGCTTACACAGCGAAGGAAGCAACAGAGCAGACTGCGCTCGACGACGAGGTCGCAAAGATCAATCGTGCTTTGATCGAGCAGCGCTACTACATGGGTTGGCTCGAAGACACAGCAGCTAACATCACTTCACTGTCTTTCACGATCAAAAACTGGTTGAAGTGGAAAGAGATCATCTCTACCAACTACTAAGAGGTAAGTATGAGTAAGAGAGTTTCTAGAACGCTTAGCTAAAGAGATTACTTATTAAGCCTTGACGTTAGTGTTTCCGCCGTTAGTAGGAGCACCAGTCACGAAACAGAAGGGATGAGCGCAGACCAACGTCTTCAGACTATTTCTACCCAGATTGACGTCTCCTAGAACAGCGTCTATGTTGACGTCTTTCCTCGCATTCAAGTTTACTACGCCGTTAGCTGTCAAGTCGAAATCTCCTTCGAGAGTAACTGACATCTTTGCAGCTCCATCCGTGTCAATCTTCTTGGACAGACTCTGTTCAACCGATATGCTGCCATTTGGATCAATCTGAATCTTCAATCCAGAACGATGATTTATCTTCATCAAACCAGTCTTTCGATTGAGCGTTACTCCTTCACCGTCGTCTGTCTTCATCAAGACCATCGTATTCGGATAGTCTGAATTGACTGCGTCGTCCATGATGCTCTCACCTGGACTTCTCATTCCAAGGAATGATTCTACCGCTGCTACCAACGGGTTCTCTGCAGTGATTATTCCTGTGTAGATCGGCTTCATCAAGTCGCCGTTCTCGAAGTATCCTCGTACTATCGAATCAACGGGAGGAACGACTAGGTTAGAAGAGCTCGCTCCAAGATATGTTCCTTCTGGAATAGCCCACGGAAGCACTTCATCTTGAACATTGTCATAGTAGCCGAAGATTCGGATTCGTACTCTACCAAGCTTCAGAGAATCATTGTTGTTTACAACCTTTCCAGTCCATCGATCATGATTTTTCTCATTGCTTGATGCAGCGATATCGAAACCTTCCATAGGATCTTCAGTGATATTTCCATATCTCTCTGCTAACTCTTCATCTCTCATCGACTGACTCCTTTAGGTTTACTTCCCTTCTTGAGATTCTCCGATTCCTTCTGCGCCATATCGTTTACTGTAGCGATAAGAAGCTCTACTTCGTTGTACGGCATATCGTCATTGATCACGACACCGCAGTATTTGCTGACCTGAATCTGGTTTCTGATCATCGTAATCGTATTTACGCGATTGAATAGATTTATATCTCGGATATCGACTCCTACTCTCAACTCTCTTCCGCAGTCAGTACAGATCAAATTAGTCCATGACTCGATACCGAACATCGCATCTTCGGCTAAATGTTTCAATTTAGAGAACGTGTCTGCTGGTAGTTCTAGAATGTCACTCTCTATGTTCTCGTTGTCGAAATGATCGGCTATGTCGGTCCAGTTCAAGATGTTCTCGATGTCGTGATCCTTCGATACGTACTTTTTGTCAGAAATCTTTCTGTGTACGCCAGAGATCTTCACACCTCCGATATAGATGCTTCTCAGTACGCTCTCATCGATATTCTTGACATGAAGGCTGCTCATCTGGAATTCTGAGCTAACCCTAGATCTACAATATGGACACACAAATTCAGTCTGGTAGCTGTTAGAGAGCTGAAACGTGTTGGTCCTCAGATAGAATACCAACGTTAGCCGATCTCCTTCGAGAATGTCTTTGAATTCCAGATTCTCTATCAGCAAGCATCTCTCAAGGATCGAATTCACCATCTGCCTAGAGTTCTTTTCGTTAATAGCAGCTAGAAATTTGAGATCTCTGACATTGAGACATCGAAACTTTATGGTAGCGCTCTCTGGATATTCTTTTCCTCTGCTCGGCAGTGCAGCCAAAGGTATATCCCAATAGTTGAATTCGTTCATGAGTTATATTCGATCCATGTATATAAGAATATATAGCGAGGTTTGAAATGTCAGAGAGCAACTGGAAGACTGAAGGATATAATCCGGAAGAGCATGGCTGGTGGAAAGCCACACTTGACGATAAAGATAATCTGGGTTATCCGACTGGCTATTACTATGCTGACACTATGCGAGCAATCATGGTCGCATTCACTAAATTCTTCAACGACGTGTATGTGATCCGATACGACGAACAGGGTTATCCCAGAAAGAGCATTAGAGTTCCGATCAAGTTCGGTCCGAGATCGAAGGCTCACGACTTCAGAAAAGAAGAAGAGTCTGGAGAGGATTACACTATTCCTCTACCGAACATGTACTACAAGTTCACTGGTTTCCAGTACGACAGCACTAGAGCTGCATCTTCGAATTCGATACGCACATTCTATGAGAACTATCTCTTGTCTAAAGGAATCGAAGAGGGCGAGTGTCAGCTTCTATGGGAGGACACTCAGCCAGTTCCATACAACATCACTTTCGAGATGACCGCAAAAACTGAGCTCTTCGCAGATCTACTGCAGATCATCGAGCAGATATCTTCGAGATTCAATCCAGACGCATTCCTGTTCATCAAGGAATTCTGGTTCATGAACATCCGTAGAGATATCAAGATGAAGCTAGACAGCGTCTCGATAGACTTTCAGGACGAGTTTGGAGAGCAAGATAAGCGAGAGCTAGAAGCTAAATTCTCTTTCACGATCGAGGGCCAGGTCTACACGAAGATCGAGCATGGCGCTATCATCGACCGCATCATCGCTGTTCTGAATCCTGCTATCGCAGTATACAAGGACGGATCCGACGTTCCAGACAGATACAAGTCGATCATCGACGTATCAGGAAACTACAGAGAAGAGCCAGGAACATACGATCCAGATACGAACACTTGGCAAGGCAGCATGACGGATCGCTACGATTTCGCTAACGTAACAGAGGAAAGCATCACGAATTCTGGACGTAAGGATTTCCTAAATAGCGCAAACGAGAAGGTCGATACCCAGTGGGCTAGCAGACATACTATCGAAGATGCTCAATAAATCACTATAAATAAGCTGTAAAGACTGAAAGAAGAGTACCCTAATGGAAGATCAAGCTAGAAGATTAAAGGAGCTTAAATCGTCGCTAGACCGCATTGGCGATCTGGTTCTCTGGAATACGGAGAAATTAGGCACAATTATCGCTTCTGAAAGCAAAGACGAGCAAAAATCGATGAATCTCGTATATGGCAACATCGTCGACAGCATAAAGTCAGAGACGGAGCCTTTGAGAAACATAGTCATCGACCTGAAGTACTACTTCGATCGTCAAAATAACGAGATCACAGCGATTCTCAAGAATTCTTCTGTAATCATAGATACTGTCAAAGCTTCTGTAAAGAACGAAGATGAGCGTAACGCTGTCGAAGCGGATATCGAACGCAAGAACTCATTAGTTACGACAAGTCCAGTCGTAGAGAGCGTAGGAAAAGTCCAATCTACGGGTCTCGATCCGGAGCTGCAAAACAAGTTGAGCTTAGTCCTCGATTCTGCTGCTGGATTCTTCAAAAGCTGGGGAAATCCCGTCGAAGTTGGCGCAGCTCTCGCACTTCCAGTCGTCGGAGCTCTCGGAGTCGCTTTCGGCGGAGTCGTTCTGACCGTCAATAAGCTAGTTGACGGCATAACTGACATTATCGGAAAGGTGACTGACATGCCTTCTGGTATCGCTACAGCAGTAGGCGGAGCAGTCACTGGAGTTTTCAAAGCAACATCGAATCCGACAAATATTGACGGATCGACGCTGAATTCTGCGATACTGATAGGCACTAAGCCGATATTGGATCAACTGACAAATATTGACGGATCAATCAAGAACGTCAAGATCGAAAATGCATCTCTAGGAGTAAATCTTGATCCAGTGTTGAGAGCTATCGACAACGTATCTTCATCGATCTCCTCTTCTATAGGTAATTGGAGTTTCTCTGCTCCAGTCGCTTATCCCGTAGTCGAAGAGCCGAAAGATGACATATCGTTCAAGACAAGGGTCATATCACTGCTAGAGAATCCAGTTCCAGTCGAAGTCATCGTACGTGAAGATTTGAGAAACTCTAATGGACAGCAGATTCGCGAAGACGTGTTCGCAGATGCAGTCCGTCCTCTAGTCAGAAACCAAGAAGCGATGTACAATATGCTCTCTAGCAGTCTCAGAGAGCTCAGTCAGGCAGTCGCTACATTGAGCGTTCCTCCAGAAGTCGGAAGAACAGATCGTGTCACACGACTGAACGACAACGTCAACATGACTGTCAATGACACAGCTATCGAGTTGATATTGACAGAGACTAGAACGATTGCACAAGCGATCGCTGGATTCCGTTCCGATTTTGGAACTTTCAGTACAAATTGGACTGCTGCTAACTCCGAAAAGCGTCAAGAGCGTACCGGAGGCGAAACTGTCCTGTCTGGAGATTGATGGAGGCTAGCTGATGTTTGATATCATAAACATCTGGGGTGGAAGAGCTAGAGAAGGCCTAGTATACATAGAGCCGTTCTCTGATCAAGCATCTCTGCCAGAAAAAGACAACATGCCTCCGATGATCGCTTACCTGACTAAGTTTCCGACGATGAGCTATGGAACGGACTGGGGCGACTGGAATCACAGCAACACCGAGTTCGTATCAAGCAAGATCCAGGGATTAGCTGGAGGAGGAACCGTATCTGTCGGAAAAGAAAGCCGTGGAATAAAGACTGACTTCTTAGCTCTGCTAGCTGGATCTGAGTACAAAAATCCTATCTTGACTGACCAATGGACTCAGTTGATAGCGCAGAACGACCAAAAGAGCTACATCAATCTCGATCTAGAGCTTGTAGCATTTCCAGTCATTAGACCGAATACCAGAGCACATGTCGAAGGAATGAGATATGACTCCAGAAACATGGATGCAGTTCTAAACGTAAAGTACGACGGAAACACGAGAAGAGTGAACAGCTTCTGGGACTGGCTGAAGTTCGGAAAGACTGCTATGATGCCTTTAGAGAAATTCTCTTCTGCTGTAGTGCCACAGAATATGAATGCTATCTACAACAATATGAACGGAACAAATGGAAAGATGGTCAAGCACGGCATTCACTCTATGGCTCACTTCGTCGACGGCTTCATTCCATCTTCTAAGACTACGATCTCAGACTCGATGAGAGATACGATCAAGGGAGCTGAAGAGGTAGCACAGGGTCTAGCAATCAATGGAACAAGAATCGGACATACGTTCACTGTTCAGCTGTTCGACTGCAATAGAAAGAAACTGTTGAATTCGAAAGCTCCAGCCTGTCCGATCGACTTCTATGTGACAAGCCTGAAGTTCAAGTTCTCTCCCAAAGTCGTCAAGATAATCGACGACAACGGCAAAAGAAAAGGCGCAGCTCCAGAATGGTGCGAGATTTCTCTGTCTTTGACCAGCGTAACTATGCTCTCTATCGATCAAGTATTGGACATGTGCAGCTATGAATATTGATGATATAGAAGAAGTACGTGAAGATGAAGCTGTAGCGTTTCAAGCTCCGGAAGATGTCGTTGTAGAGTACAGCGCTCGTCAGAGAGACATGTTCAACGGATTTAGCGAAGATCTGTACGGAAACAACTGGTTCATACTGACTACGAACGAAGCTGGTCCACAGGGTACGACAGGAAAAGCTAGATCGATATGCGGAATTCTGGAAGAGGTTCCAGATCTAAGCTTCAACACCGATGTAGTTGATGGTCCGCAAAAATTCATGGTTGATGCTATGCAGAGCTTCTTGGGTAGAAGAAGCAGCGGTAATAGCAATCTGCTCTCTGCTGTGACTGGAAAGTTTGGATTCTATTCCAAGCTGGCTAACTCTATGGGAGCAAATCTGAATGTCCAGTTAGCTGGAAACTATACGAAGAGAATCTCTAATACTAAGGATTTCCAGAAAGACGGCTTCAAGCTAAAGTTCAAGACATGGAAATACCCCGAGCAGCTCTTTGATCCATCATGCATACCCTCTTCACAGAAAGAAGTTATCGACTATCTGTCGAAATATGCTACTGTCTACACACGACCGAGCATATTTGGAACACTGGACAAGGCAGTAGATCAGACTATGGCAGCATTTGGAACTCTAGCGCCGGTCGGAAAGAAACTACTGTTCGGTGCAGTCGGTGGAGCAGTTGACGCTATTGGTACTGGCATCGGAGCTACGTTCGGCACAGAAGCTAAAGCATATTACGACTGGGCTGCTAGAGAACAACTAGGTAGAGAATTCACTGCTAATAATCAAGCTCCAAAGTCTCCAGAAGAGCTCATAAAAGCGATGGGAGACACTGTAGACAGTGTCCTAGTCAGATCTTGGAATGACAAGCAGAGAATCACTCATGGCCAAGAGAAGTTCAATGAATCTCTGCATCGTCTCGACATATTGAGAGCTGGAATTCTGGACACTTACCTTATCGTTGGCGTATCTAACTGGAGCTATACTCTAGAGCAGGAGACTCTTGGCGAGTCGATGGAAGTTACGATAGATGTTAAGCTAGATCAGAGAATGAGCCGCGACAGGCTGAAGCTGTACGGCGAAAGAGAAGATATTTTCGGGAAATCCTAATCGTCGAACTTCTCGCCAGACGGATTATTAGCTTCTCTGAACTCTTCAGCGTGCTTCTTTATCCATTCGCGAACGAACTCTTCTCCAGGATCACGCCCTATCCGCTCTCCCTCAAGCCACTTCTCACGCTCGATCTCAGCAATCTGCTTCTGCATGAATTCTTTCTCATCCATGTGAGCCTCCTAGAGTTTCGAGCTGTCGTGCTCGCTGTTGACGTCTGGAAATTTCTTGTCGTAGTGTTTGAGTCCAGCAGCTTTGCGCTTCTTCATGCTCTGTTCCCAACTCTTCTTTCTGGCAGTTTCCTTAGCTGCTCTCTTCTTCTGACCAGTGATGCGTCCTCTTGCTCCATCTTCGCTACTATCTCCGCCACGCTTACGATGAAGAATTTCTTGCTGAGTCATCCTCACTTCTCTAGGATTGCCATACTCGTCATACTCTACACGCTTTACCCCAGGTTCAGTCGTCTTCCACTTGGTGACGACCTTGCCATCTCGAATCATCTTCTTACGCTTCAGTGATTCATTTAGCTCTTGGTTTTCCTTAGTAAATTCGAGAAATCGCAGCATATAGTCCTCCTTTGGAGTAAAGCGGTCTAATTTATTTATTCGACAGATAAATACAGTATATGGGAAGATTTTTCGAGCATAGCGACATAGAGCAGCGTACTATAGAGCGACACGGAACGATCAGTGGCGTAGAAGTCGGAAGTACACAGCAGAGTCAAGTCGACAAGATGCGTGAAGATATGCGAGAGCGATATGGTTGGCTCTCGCCGAGTCAGTACTATTCAGGACAGTACGACTCGCAGTTTATTCCGAATGAGCTGTTCATATCGCTAACTGACATAGAAGAGTATCGAAAAGGAACTGGAGAGCTGCCCACTGAAGCGGCAGACAGAACAGAGATACCGCACTACTTCTGGATAGACAGTCTGAGCAACTGGTGTTACTTCAAGATCACAGACGATATGACAGCCTTCAAGAAGACCACGTCTCGTTTCGGAAAAGCTGGAAATGCTCTCCTCAATATTGCTTTCTTCGGACTTCCTGGAGCTATCGACGCTATGCAGCAGGGCAGCTGGTGGAATTTCTTCACTAGCTGGTCTTACAATCTCGCTCTATCTTACGCCGATTTGTCCACTACGACTATCGAAGGCATAGATCAGATCGAAAGCTTCATATCAGACAACATATTCGGTTTCGAGGAAGAGCTGTTCGGAACAAGCGTACTGAAGAACATGTACTCCAGAATGAACTCGGAGAAATTGACTCTGGGCGCTATGATGCTCGGTGCTGCTAGCGAGCTCATGTCGACGCGTAGGTCTGCTGCTGTAGGAATTCTATGGGGATGGATTCAATCTGCTTACGATCTAGCGACTTCAGACGTAGATGCTGAGCCTTACATAGAAGAATTGGCATCAGGAAGTAAGCTTCACAATCTTCCCAGAAACTGCATAAGCTTGTACATGTGGAACGGATATAAGCGAAACTGGATGCCAGTGAAACAGCTTATCGAAATATACGAGCGTTATTGCAAGCGTTCTAGTTACGATCTAGTCTATACGACAGTCAAGAATTTCTACGCTCTATTGATAACTACAGGAGAAGACGATATTCTTGACAAATTCCTTGAAACTATCGGACTTCCAATCAACACAGAAGACGAGACGATAGAGAATTTCAGACAGAGAGCAAACGACATAAGAGACACTTATGGAAGCAGTGAAAATCTCTTCTGCTCCAAATTTACCGATTTGATAATGGAGATTCCTCAGGGCATCAACTACTGCTCTCGTTTCCTGTTCATCAACATCTACGGAATCGATCCCGCTTGCATAGAAGCTATCCAGGCAAGATCTCCACTGTCTAAGAAGCAAACGCTGTACAACTGGGACACTGACGGAGGTTCATGGAGCCAGAAGAAATGGCAAGAGAATATGAGCTTCTGGATCGCATTGCCAAACGACAGCGCTAAGTTGAAGCTGTACGCGATAGACACATATCAACTCATAAATCGTCCGACTGCGTACAAGTATTGGTTTAATCGAGACTTGAAGGGATATCTTCACAAGAATATCGGACATCCTTGCTTCATGAGAGGCAATGACGACGTTCTGTGGATGTGCTACTGGATGAGATGGTCAAGCTCTAGAGGTCCTGAGAAGAGTGGTGGAAGTCTGTTGACTGAAGAGATAACAGTTGAAGGGCTTCAAGACATCATGAAGCTTGACGTTGATAACTGGGAATGCATAGTCGATTCCATGTTCCAGAAGCACGACGAGTACGGCTTCGAAGACTGGCTGATCAACGGCAACTATACTCTCAACTACAGCAAGTTCACGATCGATGAAGAACAGCCTTCCGAAGTGCTGTCGTTCGAAGACTCTACTCTAGCTCCTAATAAAGCCGAGCTCGTGAACTCTATCGACGACTACGACGGCGAGACGTTGACTCTGTCTCTATCGAGTGGAACTGTCGTATCGAGAGACGATGGAAACGAATACATAGATACTGCTAAGCGTTGGAGATAACTGCGTGTAAATAATACATGCGGCAAGTATTCTTCAACAGCTTTAAAGAGAAAATACTGAAAGGTCAGATTCCGGATGTCATAACAGCGTCCGGAATTCCGTTCACTTCTGAATTTCTAGACACTTACGACAATACGGACATTTCGATCGAGCAGTTTAGAACGCTGTCCGACTTCGACGCTTATTCGAACGGAAATAGCGCTACTAAGTTCGAAGACACTAAGTTTCAATACACTGAATATGGAGTTGAGTACAGCGCCTATTACGACAACGACGTATCCGAGAAGCCTCTATTCATCAACCCAGACAATTATCAAGAGTTTCTCCAGATCTACAGCGGAGAGATCCGTTATGAAGATTCATACGTAAAAGACAAGTTTGACGGCTACGTCTCAGGTGATGCAAACGTCAACTCCGGATTCTACTATGTCGCAAAGAAGTCGCAGTTGAAGTGGATCGCTGATAGATGCAACGATGAGAACAACTTCAACAACAGAATCACTGTCGTACTTGGAGACGACATCGGAAATCCTGATGGAAGCAATCCGGTCGTTCTTGACACTGTTATAGGAAAGAATCCGAACAAGCCGTTCGCTGGAACGTTCGACATGAACGGACATAAGCTGTCTAACCTGATCTTCAGCTGTAAAGAGAATTCGAACGGACTTATCGGATATCTCGCACCAGACGGAATCGTGAGAGACGCTATCGTCCAAGATCTGACGTTCCGATGCATGAACAAAATTTCTCTCGATAAGATTCGCAACGACTGCTCAGACGTAGTCGTCGGAGGTCTTGTCGGTACGAACTATGGTACGGTCGAGAACGTAATCACTTCTGGAGCATTCCAGTTCAACGAATTCTGCCCAGAAGTGTACTTGACTGAGAATAAGTACGAATATGAGCCTTACGACAACGTTGTCAACAACCGAGATTACAACTGCTTCTTCCCGAGCAAATTCTGCATCAACTCGATCAACAACGTCATCCCTTATGTAGGCTACTTCTGTGAAGGTGCAGACAGCTACTTCAACGATATCGGAAATCCTCTGCTGACTGTGTCTGGCAGCTTCAATCCGACTTATCTGTACATGAATACGCAGAACAATATCAACTGTCTGCTAGGATTGAAGTTCAAGACTCATGGATCGAATGACGATAAGCTGTTCGACAAGTCTTACAACTACGACCACTATCTGGAAGGAAAGCTAGCTAACTCAGTCATGTACGACCAGAGCACAGTCGAATTAGCTCACGTCATTCCAGAGAACAACTTCTATGTATCGAAGTCATACAACGGAGACGGCTATCACCCTTATAACGACAACTCATACTTCGCAGACGCTTATCGTCAAAAAGAGATAGACGGCGACGTATGGCTTCTGCCGCCGTTGATTACCCTAGAGAATGACCAGAGAATTCCAGAAAGAGTGCTCACGAACACCATCAACAATCTCGGAAGCATAAAGTCTTGGAACGAGAAGCAAGATCAGTCGATAGGAGAGGCGTCGACATATTATCAATATGCTGGTCTCGATACTGAGTACGGCTCTTACATAGCTAGACAGATTCGTGACCAGATCCTGATGTATATCAAATCTGGCGAAAAGGTTACGACTCACCAGAAGATGAACCCTTACAGCCGCATCGCTTACTTCTGCTCACCAATCGTCGGAAACAACTTTGGAACGATTCGAGAGATCGACTGCCGTCATACGATCAAGGAAACTCGAGATACGTTTGTCGGCTTCATCGGAAACGTATGCGGAAAAGAGAACTGCGGCGACATATATGACGTCAACTCTATTCTCGACATAGAGGCTATCCCTACATCTGCGCATTCTGAACGTACTAACGTCTACACGAACAATCTCAACTTCAAGCCGACCTATCCAGACGACTACGCTAACCTAGTCAACGTATTCGGCTATAACTGGGACTATTATCAGATCGACAATGGACTCAGTCCAGAAGACATGGAGAAATACTCTGCCGTATCGGCTTCAGCTGTAAGCGTATCAGACCGCTTCTACCGCTATCACGATCTAGGAACTGGAACATATTCAGGAGTTCAAAGAAACAAGCTAGATGACTACGTATTCAATCGCATTCCTTACGTAGACACTTATGAAGCTAACGAATACTGCAACTTCAACCTTCCAGAGGGAGAAACCAGCGCAGCATCGTCTAAGATTCCTTCTGCGATCAGAAACAGCAAGCTAAAGCTAGACATCGAAGGAGGAAACGCAAAGCCTGACACATTTACGCTTCAGATGAGCGTAGATCCTGAAGACGTATCGAAATATTCGACATTCAAGCTGTTCAACCCATACGATGCAGACAAGAGAGACAACGTATATGAGAAGCTGAATATCTCTTCAGCTGACGTAGAAGACGGATTTAGCAGAATCTCTGTCGAGCATCTGGACTACAGTCAAATTGGAGATGCATGCAAATACACGTCGTTGCAAGATAAGCCGAATTTCGGTTCCATCGGAGATCACAAGATCACGATGGAAGACGTCATGACGTACTGCACAGCATTCACTGGAACACTCGGAAAGACGATCGACAACGCTTATGAGTTCGCAAAGAACCTGATGGACGCTAAAGTCGCTATCGGATGCGAGATGTTGGCTAATCCGAAGCTCGACGTCAATTACGTATTCCCAGGAGGAAATGAACCTTTCGCTACTGACGCTGGTCTCTTCGGTACTACGAATAACAACGGTCCATACATCATTCCAGCTCACACTGGGCCAAATGACACTGATACAGATAAAGATCTCGGCTCTGACATAGCCGACATGTGCTGGTTCATGCAGCCTGGAGTATATCAGAATGCGACGAACGGACCGAAGGCTTATGATCCAGCGGTCATTCAATACGTAGGATCGAACTGCGACGAAGTTACTCTGAACAGCGGAAATACTGCTAACCGTCTCAACTACTTCTGCAGCATATCTCCTAACGGCCGTTGGGATCTGTACGGCAAGTGTCCATCGAATCCCATCGATCTGCCGGATACATTCAACGAGCAAGAGAACTACGCTAAGGCTTCAATACCGAGATCGACTGTAGAGATCGACATCAGAAGCGGCGCAGACGAGCTCATCGAGAAGATCACAGAAGCTGCTTCTACATCAAGCGGATGGAGTGAGTTGATCGGAAATCAAGAATACGAAGCTTCGATCAACAAGATATACGTTCCTGTCGCTAACAGGACTCAGAACGACGCTTATCAGTCTCAAACGTTCGAGGGAGTAAACGTATCGGGCATCTATCTACATGAGGTCGCACAGCAGAGAAGATGGCGTGATTCTGGAAATTTCCCATCCACGCCAGAAGATGCGAATCCAGATCAAGTCGGCAACCTAGACAAGATGTACATCGATCTGTCAATCGCTGTCAAGAAGGACGATGACTATCTCGTCTATCCGATGATAGTCGAGATTCCAGTCAAGGAGATGTATCTGCCAATATCTTGCGTGAAGGGATCTGAGCCTTGGGAATTTACGATCAACTACTACTCAGAAGATCTCGCTAATACGATAAACGAAGATATCGCAATCAATAGAAGAGATGTCGAATACTATCACCTGATTCCTGCATACGACATGTATGACGTAGCCGAAGAGGAATTAGCATACCTTCTCAAGTCGATATACAACGTCGGCGGAATCTGCGGAATGATCAACCATTCTCAACGATTCATCGAGCACGGAAACTACGATCTCACAAGCAACGGATATACTTCAGATGTCGATAATCGAGTGACCAACAGAGCAGAGACTGGCTCAATCAGAAACTGTTGCGTAAAGATCACAGACAAGACAGTCAAATTCATCAATGATACTCTTCTCAACGAGAAGGTCGATGGAGAACTGGTAGAGAAGAACGACCATACTATCGCTATCGCTAACAAGTTCGGTGGCGTAGCTGCTATCTACGAATATCGTCAAAACGACATGGGAACAAGTCCGAAGACTATGATTCCTGGAGCAGATCTTGATGGTCTGCAGCGTATCGACTTCCAGAAATTCAAGATCGAGAATGTCGTCGTAGCTGGTTCTGACAATTTCTACACAGGAACGACAGTGACTCCAGCAGAGGCAGCGAACCGTTCACTGTTCAAGATATTCAGCAAGGTATTCTCTCCGTTGGTCGAATGGAGCAACATAAGCAACATTCTCGATACTACTAACTTCTATCTAATCAACGACGAGAGATCATACTCTATCAATTACTGCTCTAGACAGAGTTCAAACTTCCCGATCGCTGGAAACGTTCATCAGGACTTCGGCGTATCAGACTGGGAGATGGTCAACGGACCAGGAACGTTCATCGGTACGACAGACGCTCGTCTCCTAGCAGACGCATGGCCAGTCATAGACGTCGACAGAGCTGCTCCGACTCAAGACGAAGATCTGCACTCGATGAAGATATACGAGAGAAAGTTCAATCGGGTCGGAAGCAATTCGACTGGCGTAGACACTATGGTCTTCTCAAGCGACAGATATCCTCGATTGAGCTTCACAAAGAGATACGATCTGATGCCGTCTGTTCTCTTCTCGATCAACGGCTTCAATCTCTACGGCGACATCGACGATCCGGATTACGAGATGGATTCTCACATGAGTCCAGTCGCTAACGCGTCTTGCAGCGAGTACAACGACATCTATGAACAGATGCTGTCTGGAAATGGCCACTACGTCAACAGAAAGTTGAGTAAGCCAATCATGCATGCTCCTCTGAAGATGAACGGCGATTCTTACCATCTAGCTCTAGCGATGAGAGTCCAGTTAATGCCTATAATCAACTACCGCTTGATCGAGTTCTTCGAGTGGAGATATCAGGAGAACGGCGGAATCACAGACAGATACTTCACGTGGGATTACGATACACAGGAAGTAGAGAAATCTGAGCTGAGATTTACGATAAGATACTGGCAGCATGCTCTGTGGATCCATCAGCATGACCGAGCAGACTACGATCCGATACTGCGCTATCCGATGAGAGATGACGAAGTGACTAACGACGGATCGAACATTCATCTCGGCTACATGCCGTCGAGATACGGCATCGTTCGTCTGCTCAACACCCTCGATCTTGACATCGGAGAAGATCTGTACGACGAAGGAAGAGCTATAGAGGGCGAGGACTTCAGAGGAATTCTTCTCTTCGACTTATCGGACAATTCGCTGATCGCTCTCTTCGACCGTGGCTATGGAGCTGATATGAACAACGGAACTTATGTCGCAGAGCTGAAGAACAAGATGAGCATCGGACCTCTTCGCTACGGAAGATTAGCTGAGCTGACAGTGTAAAGGAGAAACTATGAAATACATCACTTACGACTCTTTCATCGACTATCTCTTCTCAGACGACAGCAAATCGGATACGTACAACAAGCTGACGGCTTGGCTGATCAAGTCGGGAGGTGTCGAGACGTTCCGTATAACGAACGGAGATTTCAGCATACCAGTCGAGACAGTAGAGAGATTCTCTGTTCCGAACAGTGACTTCGAAAAGTCTCCGTATTCGTACGACTGCAGGCCATCAGTCTCTAATTCGAACGGAATGATGTCAGAGACAGACAAGACATATCAAGAGATATTCAACATTCCGGCGAAAGAGAACCTATCAGAGTGCAAGTACATCAATTCGTTCGTACAGAAACAGCAATGGAACGAACTGCTGAAAGAAGATGAGAGTGGTTCAAGTCAGGGCAGCGGTCCTCGTGTCGACAACGACAGCGATGATCCAGCGTACCAGACTCTCAAAGGAGAAATTCCGTTCAAAGACGAGTACGACGAAGCAGAGTACGACTCCTATGGAATTCCTCTGGACTTTCTCAACAGCGACGATCCAGCAGTCATCGCAGAAGAGCTGTTGAAGTTCTACGGCAACAAGATAACGACTCCGATAGGATGCTTGATCGGAGTCTTGAAGAACGATCTAGTGTTTCCTATCGGGTATATCGACTTCGAGAACGTGAAGCCGTCTACAAGGATCGAGATCAAGTTCGATCCGAGAGGTTTTCTTCAGTTGAAATGATCAGAGAAGCTGACGAGCGGTGACGGGCATGACGTAGTAGACCACTCGGCCTTTAGTGCCCTTGTCACGACGGAGAGCGAATCTTGCAGCGCCTCTGATGTAAGCTGGCAGCTTCTTAGAGTCGTACTTGTCGCACATCACTACGGCAGTGACCTGAGCGACGACGTCGTCATTAGAGAGATTATCCAAAGGTATCTGCTCTTCCCAGAGAGAGCGGTGCATCGTGATCTCGCAGTTCTTGTCTCCTCGCTGGATAGACTTGAACTCGGCTTCGAACTGCTTATAGAGAATGTCGTTGTTGATCAGCTCGCATGCGAAAGCGTCGCAGAATGCGATATCTTCAGCCCAGCTCATCGAGACGAGGAGCGCGAGCGCGAGAATGATAGAGTTGAGCAGTTTCATTTGAGTTTCTCCGGTTAAAGTTCTTTTACATATACAATATAAGTATTTTCAAGAGAAATCTAAACAGAAAATTGAGATTTTCTCATTTTTTCTGAATATGAGACGAAATATGCCATTATGCTTAAATTGAGTATATTTGACGTTTGAGCTATTATAAATAACAGGACGAACTGCTGAGAAGTCGAAATAGTCTATATTTTAAACAAAGAGTTTACGATACGACCCATTGGTGCATCTTTCTTAGCAGTTCCTTTGCACTAGTGGGTCGTATTTCTTTAGGAACTGCTGAATGGAAAAGTACACAGAATATCTCCAATACTCGCTATGGATCAGCGATGTGAAGACGAAGGAGATAAGAGTCGGAAAGAATGGCCGGACAAAATATGATCACGAGTGCATCAGGGGAATTTGGAACTCTTCTGGATCTCACGGGATCTTTCCAGTCGGAGTGAAGCGCTGCACGTTCGAAGACTACATCGAACTTATCACGACAGGACACTCAGTCAAGAGAATCCAGAAGATCGAAAATGAAGTGTTCACGTCGAGATTTCTCTTTATCGATCTAGACAACGACAACGGAGAGAACGTGACTGAATATGACCTGGAAGCGTTGAAACTGATCACTAACAACCGCATCGTGTACTTCCCGTCGACTTCAGGAACGCCCTTCCGGTGGCACTTGTACATCGAGACCGCGAACCCCATGTTCGTTGTCAAGGATCTGAAACGAGAGACGTTCAAGATCATATCCGAGCTAGAGTCTGTCTGTAAAAGAAAAGTTACATGTGACTCGAAGTGCTACCAGAACTGGCATCAAGTCTGCTACGGAATGCCGCAGAAAGAGCACTACAAGCTCTCGATCCCCGATGGAACTGAGTTCTTCTGTCACCAGATTCTGAAGCCGAAAGACGACAAAGAGACAGTCATCGTCCAAAAGTTCACAGAGTACGTTGAGTTCAGGAGGAAGTCGAATGATAAAGAACAGAAAGAGGTGAGAATCGTACCATACAACTCCAAGATGCTAGCGAGAGCTCTCGGAATCGGAGAGCTCCAAGACAAGCCGTTCTCGATCTACCCGCCGTTCACGTACAAGAATCGCGTCAAGGGAGACTGGCACATCCGCGAGGGAAACCGGTACAAGACAGCTTGCAACTGGATCCTACACTTAGTCCCGCAGTGGTACAAGTGCAACCTCAAGTACGACATGGGATACTCTGTCGAAGATCTAGTTCACACCCTCAAGTGTCTCTGCAGGACTAACTTCGCCAGCTTCGAGACGTTCGACTGGAACTCAGCTCAGCGAGCTCTGTTCAGCAAGATAAACGCTCTCGATGGAAAGTCGTGGGAAGAGATCGAAGCCGAATCCGAAGCTAAGATCCGCACGTACAGGACCCAGAACTACACTTGGGATCTAATGATGAAGCTCAAAGACGAGTTCGCGTACGACGACTGGACGATCGCTTTCCAAGACCGAAAACAGCTCAGAGAAGCGCTGAGAAAGTACAAAGTCTCGATCAAGACAGTGAAGAAGTATCTCCACGAAGAGGCGGGATTCGACATCGTCATTAAGAACGAGAAGAGAGCAGAGCGATCCGACAAGGGAAAGACGAAGTTCGACTTCACGAGATACCCTCAAAACGAGAAAGGACAATACTTGATCCCGTCAAGAGAGATCACCTCATACATAAGAAACTTAGCTTCGAAGATGAAAATAAAGATAAAGTCGGTTAGAGAATGTTAGAGAAGGCGAACGAAGTGAGCAAAATAGCGTTTGATTTGAATGTGATTTTGTCACATTTTAATCAAACGTGTTGTTCCCATTTCTCTCTTCTTGAATATATTTTGTCCAGATTAAAATGTGACAAAATTCTGTAAAGGAAACTTTACACTATATCAAGTTCAAAAAATGAGCTCTATAAATAAACTCAACAAGGAGAATCAACTATGACTCGATTCGTTATCACTGGAAAAGTATCAAATCCGCTAGCGGGATCTTCGCTCAACGAAGATCTCGTCATCTCTGGTCGTCTGGACTCGAAGCTCGCACAGCTCAACCTGGAAGTCGAGAAGATCGAGACTGTCGGAGACGAAGTCACTTACTACCTGAAAGAATCGACATCTAGACCTAAGCTCCTGTGCGACTAACAAAAGGAAACACCAATGAACAACATGGTTTATATCGGAAACGCTGGATCCAAGAATCCAGGTATCACTTGTCTTCTCAGATGCGCAATCTTCAATCTAGAAGAGAATTCCGACTGGGAAGGAATCGACTACGTCAAGAACGCTTGGTTCAACGAGGACGGCATCTCTGTCGAGATCGATCAGGAGGGCTGGGACAAGCCGATGTCCGATGAGGAGTTCGCTGAGCTGCCTGTCGATCTCATCAATCAGATCATCCGTGAAATTCCAAAGGTTATATCCGGAATCATGATAAACAGCGAGCAGCAGACTGAAGAAGATAAGATCGCTGAGCTGGAAGACATCATAAACAACTCCGAAGAGACAACCGTCAAGGGAGGAGGAAACTTCGAATATGGGGACGAGAAGATCGCACTTCGTCTTCTGAGACAGGCTAAAGCTAGATATTCCGCTAAAGGTCCGGTCGAGTCTATGAAGTTCGGAGAAGCTAAGAGAATTCTCGAAGCTGAGGGACTCAAACTATCTAAGGACTGCTGCTCTAAGAAGCGCAAGAGAACTCTGAAGGAATCTAGCCTGACTATCTGGGACTATCTTGACGAGCTAGAAGAGATCGATCCGTCTGCTAGAGAAATGATGATCGAGGAGCTGATCGAGAACTCCGACACTATCGTTCGTGGAGATGACGGCTGCTACTACGACACTTCGATCGGCAGAGACAGCATGACCGATGATCCGATGGAATTGATCCAAGACATCAGCTATGATGATCTAGTCGCCGATTACGGAACACCAGAAGAGTTCGCAAACAACTAGTCGAAATCTGGAAACTCTGATAAATAAGTAAATTTCTAGAACTCTACAAGGAGAATCATATATGATCACTAACTCTACTGACGCAACCATCGACAGCAACGACTTCATCATTCAGTCTATGCGCAAGCTCAAGCAGCGCCTCGAGATCGAAGAGAACGACATCAAGTCCTACAAGATTCCGGAAGGACTCCAGGGCTCTGCTCTCGCTTCTGAGAAGGCCTACATCAAGGGCGCTCTCGACGAGATCCAGAAGTTCCGCCAGTTCATCAAAGAGATGGGCGTCTAACGCAACTTACATAAAGTCTGTTGTCTCCATGAAGCGCTGGTCGAGAGACCAGCGCTTCTTTTGTACCCAGACCTCGTCATAAATGCGGTTTTGAGGCGGTTTTAAGACGTTTTAAGCCTGTACCCTAGTAACTATACTGGTGAGCCGTAAAACTCCTATAAATGGCCCTTATGCGCAATTAACCGCATGTTCGCTTTTTCTCTTCTCGAAATAGTCTTTAACGTTCTCTGTGCGATCGGCTCTGATCTCTTCTTCGCTGCGATCGACTTCAATTTCGATTCCGTCTGGTCCCATGATTACTCCTTATGCGATAGAGCGCTTCTCGTAGACACGAACTGTGATCACATCGTACTTCTTCAATTTCTGCAGACGCTTGAAGAGCTCTTCGACACTCTTGACGCTCTTGCGTTCATCCTGCTTGTCGTTGTCGTACGTGATGAGGGCTTTGTCTCTTAGGTTCTCGTCCATGACGAAGCCGACCTCTTCGAACTGTTCACTTTCCTCCTTCTCGCCATCGATGTAGATAATGGTCCAAATGCTTTTCTTGAGAGCCTTTGGAAGCTTCGCTTTCGGAAATACCGAATTAACAGCGTTGCGGTAGATGTTGTAGACGTCTTGGGCGGTTTCGGCGAGATATTTCATAGTTTTGGTCCTTTTTGTTAAGTTTACATGAGTAATATAGGTATTTTCATGAGAAATCTAAACCCATAAACACGAATTTTTATGCTGCAAATAGTTTCTAAATTAACTATTGAAAAGCGCTAAAACGAGAATTTATGTACAAAAACGTCTACTACGACCGTGAGTCCAATTCGATTTTCGAACGTGAAGTTGGCTCGACAGAATACGTCAAGCATCCGTACACTTTCAAGTACTTTATGCCCGACTCGACGGGACAGAGTCCGATTCGAGACTGCTTCGGCGTACCGATGAAAGAGGTCGTATGCAAGACGAAAGAGGACTATCAAATCTATCGCGTGATGTCGAAGAAGATGCGCTTAGCGGAGTCCGACCTCAAACCTCCCGTAAAATACATTCACGAGAAATACGACACCGCAGAATTGAACTACGAAGAGTACAAGGACTACCGCATCGCCTTCTATGATATCGAAACGCAGACTTCGAGACGCTATTACCTCAACAAAGAAGTGAAACTTCGCTTGATCGAGGACGGACACGAAGAGACGATGACCCTGTATCAGTTCGAGCACACTTGCAAGACGAGAAAATGGGAAGTCTGGGACATCGTCCGTAACGAGTGGCGCAAATACTACGACAGCTGCTTCATAAATCAGGAATTTCCTAATCCGGAGGAAGCGAACTATCCGATCAACCTGATCACTGTCTACTCGACGGTCGCTGGCGAGACTTTCACTTGGGGTCTGGAGCCGTATGAGGGCAACTCTCCAGAAGTGACAAACTACAAATGGTTCGAGTCCGAGCTAGAGATGATGAAGGACTTCTATGTATGGTTCTGGCAGCAGAAGTTCGATATTCTGACTGGCTGGAATTCTGAGAAGTTCGATGACGCGTATATCATCGGCCGTATGCAGAAGATCCAACGAGAGAACGGCGTCAAGCTCGATTACACACGTCTGCTTTCTCCGCTCAAACTTCCGCCTCAGAAGCGCCCAATCACCGACGACAAGGGTAAAGTAACGGGATTCCACTTCTCGTCTCCAGGCCTGTATATGATCGACTATCTCCAGCTCTACAAATTCATCGGCTTCGTGAAGAACTCGCCGTCGTGGAAGTTGGACTACATCGGCAAGAAGGAAACTGGAGAAGGAAAGGTCAAACTGGAATATGGTCTTACCGAGCACTATATCAAGGACTACACGACCTACGTCGAGTATAACGTGCAGGACGTTCGATTGATGGTGAAGATCGAAGAGAAAAAGCGTCTGTGGCCGACGACTATCGCCTACGCCAATGAAGCTCTAATCACTCTTGACTCCGTCTTCGCGATGACGGCCGCACACGACGGCTATATCATGAAATTCCTCCATGCGCAGAATCAGGTCTACAACGACCGCTACGAAAAGCCGAACGACTGGTGGTACGAGGAAGGATATTGGAAGAAGGATTTAGGAAACGGTATCATCGAGTATCAGAACTGCCCGCTGGAAACGCCGACTTCGTTCGAGCCGTATGCTGTGAAGGCAGGTTACTGCTACGCTGATCCAGGCCGTTATCAGCACAACATGAGCGGCGACATTACGTCATCCTATCCGAATCACATCATCATGTACAACATCTCTCCCGAGACTCGTGTCATTAAGCCGAGTCAAGAGGATATTGATTCCGGAAAGGTTATCTGTTCGGAAGTCAACGGAGTCGGATTCATCAACAACGACTGCGCTATTCTGCCGTCTGTCGTTTCCAAGATCTTCGACGAACGTCTCAAGTTCAAGCTGCTCATGCAGGATGCCGAGAAGGCGGGCGACAAGATCGCTGCCGACCGCTACCGCACACTGCAGCTCACCCGTAAGAAGCTCATCAACTCTCTATACGGCGCTTGTCTGTTCCCGCAGTTCCACCTCTTCAACATCGACTGCGCTCGCTCCATCACCCGTTGCGCTCGCGTCACCATCCGCTACCTCAAGGACAACACGGACCGCTACTATCGCTCCAAGTATATCCTCAAGGATTCGATGGACTTCTTCCCTGTCATCAAGATCAACACCAAGTGGTACAAGAAGGAAGACGAAGTCGAAACGGATCAGGGCAAGATTCTCGCGAAGGACGTAACGACCGCCAATACTATCAACGGTGCGGCTGTAACCGTCTTCGTGAACGACCTCACTAAGAAAGACCTTCTCAATCCTATCAAGAAGATCACGACCGAGCGTATCATCAACGTGGTCTACGACGGCGACTGCCACTACTTCAAACCGGGCGACGAAATCGAAGTCGAGATGGATGGAAAGAAGATCAAGATGCAGTTGGGCGTCAAGGACGGCGGTGCAAGATTCACAGGCGAAGAGACCATCATGGAAGAGCTCAAGGCCAACTTCAAACATCCTGATGGCTCTACAATTTCCGGTTTCGATCTGCAGCGCAACGCTAAGATCAACGGCCGTCCAATCGACAACGTGAACGTGATCGAGAAGCCTATCAAGTTCGTGGATCGTGCGTCTGTCGTCGTTCAGGTCGACACCGACTCTAACTACTACTGCTTCGACGAGCACAAGATCAACCTCTTCCCGTACATGGACGACATGGAATGGTTCTACTGCATGGAGAAGCAGATGAACTGGTTCTGGAAGCGCATTCTGGACGCGAAGGCCGAGAAGAACAAGATGCACAACCGCATCATCTTCACTCGCGAGAATATGTTCTCGAACTTCATCTCTTACGGAAAGAAGCTCTACCTCGGATCCGTCGTCGACAAGGACGGCAAGTATTTCGGATACGAGGAAGATCCTCACAAGCACTTGAAGATTCAGGGTCTAATTCTAAAGAAGGCCGAGTTCCCTCCGTTCTGTCAGGAATATGCAGTCAACATCACGGCTGCCGTTCTGCTCGGTCAGGACAAGGAAGAGACGACGAAACAAATTCAAGACGCTTACATGAAATTCAAGGCGTCCAAGCCAGAGGATATTTCGTCGTCCCGCACTATCGGCGACCTCTCGGTTATGCCTCACGAAATCGACTGGTACGTCAAGAACGGCCTCTCATATCCGGACCGCATTCACTACGCGGCAAAGATCGGCGTGAACTTCAACTACGTGAACGCTAAAGAGAAGCTCGGTTACGACCCGCTGCAGCGTGGCTCGAAGGGTAAGTATCTCTTCCTCTATCCGCGAAACAAATACGGTTTCGACCAGATCGCTTTCGAAAAGTGGCCGAAGGAATTTGACCAAATGTTCGAGATCGACTACGACACTACCTTCGAAAAATTCTTCATGTCCAACTTCCACGCGCTATTCGAGGTCGTTGGATGGGCGGACTCAAGAAAAGACTATATTGAGTATAAGATGACGAAGGCGAAAAAGAAGTTCCTGAGGTAATATGCTCACGGTGACACTGACAACACCAACGATAATTCTGATCATCCTGGCGCTCGTTCTGGGCGTCTGGATCTTCTCTTGCGACAATACAGACACATTCCTCGGCTCTAACAGGTCTTGGGCCGTGTTGGCTTCTATTTTTATCATGGCTTTCGCGGTAGCGATAGTAGGAGGTATCTGGTGGTGAGAGAAATGGAAAGTCCGAATCAAATCACGTTCGAAGCTGCAAAGCTAAAGAATCGAGACTTTATGAAGTCTATCATTCTGAGAACAGGTCCAATCATAGCAGCGACAAGGCCGCTTATTTGGAACAAGAAACTGAAGAGATATGTCGAAGGTCACGTAACTGGATCTGTTACGAACTACGATGGCCGAGTGACGTGTTTCTCATCAGACGAACAAGCGAGAAGAGTGATAGCCGATGAGCGAGCTCGTTGGCACTATTACAAGTCGTTCTCAGATCGTTTCGCTCCAGAAGAATGGCCATAAATACTGGAACTGAAGGTAAGTATCATGGGACGAATAACTGCAACTAAGATCAACGAGACGCACTTCTTTATTCAGGTCAATGATGGAGATCTGCTCTACGCTCTGGATAGCGCTTTCGCTATCCACAAGGACGGTTATCAGTTCGTTCCTGCTTACAAGAATCACACTTGGGACGGAAAGACTCACTTCTTCAAGGCTACAACGCACAAGTTCCCTATCGGACTCGTGGACGAGTTGATCAAGTGGTGCGACAGCAAGAAGTACGAGCTCAAGTTCGAGAACTACGAAAAAGAACCTGTAGAATGGCTGTCCAGAGAGAAGTTCGAAGCCAACTGCAAGCAGATCATGGCAGGATCGAAATATCAGCCTAGAGACTATCAGCTCGAAGCCGCGTTCGCTGCACTGAACGGAAAACGTGGAATTCTAGAGTGCTGCACCTCTTCAGGTAAGTCACTCATGATCTATCTGATCATGCGCAATTTGATGATGGAACGAGGCTACAAGAAGATGCTGTTGATTGTTCCGTCCATCATGCTAGTGACTCAGATGTACAAGGACTTCGAAGACTACGGATGGTCAGACCTCGGCAAGTGGTGCGAACTGCAGGACAAGGATCACGTTCCGACTTACCAGAAGACGATCTTGATCACGACTTGGCAGTCTTTGATGAAGCAGTCAGCTGACTACTTCGAGGATGTGAACGTGGCTATCTGCGACGAGTGCCACGGACTCAGAGGAGTGAAGCTGTCCACGATGATGCAGTTCTGTATCAACGCGGACTTCAAGATCGGCACGACCGGCACCCTTCCGACGTCTGCGGTCGAGAAATATGACGTGAAATCTGTTCTCGGTAGAACTCTGTACAAGATCAGTTCGGAAGAGTTGATCAGCAGAGGATTCCTAACTGACATCATCGTGGCTAACTTGTTCCTTCAGTATCCGATCGACTTCATCAAGGAAAATCAAGAAAGGACATATCCGGAAGAGGTCAGACTCACGGAAGAGTACGAAGACCGAATGCATATCCTCGACATCATCTTGAGAAAGACCGACTTGAATCACAACATGCTCATTCTGTGCAATCACGTCGACCATCTAGAAGCTACGATCGACTATCTGAAGGAGCACGCGAAGGATCGAAAAGTTGTCAAGATCACTGGATCCGTGAAGTCGGCTGAGCGAGAATTCATCAGAATTTCCGCAGAAGAGTCGGACGGATTGATCATCGTGGCGACTTACGGCACCATGTCAACTGGCGTCAATATCAAGAAGATCCACGAGATCGTTCTGTTCGCTGACTCGAAGTCCAAAATCAAGGTTCTTCAGTCTATCGGTCGTGGACTTAGAAAGCATCCAGAGAAGTCGAAAGTCATCATTTACGACATTGTCGACGACATGCGGTACAAGTCGAAGAGAGGCAAAGTTCACTCAAACTATCTCTACGACCATTGGCTAGAGCGCTCAAAATACTACATTGAGCAGAAATTTAAGCAGAAATCCGCGATTTTGCCTATCTCCAAGTTAGTATAAATAACTTAGAAAGATTGACTGGTACCTAGTTATCAGTCTCTAAAGCTATTATACTAGGAGATTTTAAACATGGCTAATACGGCTTACAACGTCCCAGGAGTTGGCTACACTGAAGTCGACAACACTGTGATGCCGAATGCTACTCCAGGTGAGGGAATTGGAGCTATCGTTATCAACGCAAACAGAGGATATCCTAACCAGCGTGTTCTCTGTACGTCGATCGACAAGTTTCACGAGTATTTCGGCACACCAGACGATCCGAATCAATATGGACACTTCGCTGCTCAGGTCTATTTCGAGCAGGGTGGTGCTACTCAGCTTCTCGCTGTGAGAGCTACTCAGGGTGATGAAGGCTACGCTCAGATTCAGTACCCTTACACTGACTCTATCGATAAGCAAGATCTAAACAAGATTCATCAGAGACTCGATTTCGTCGACAACGGTATGCTTGACAATCTGAAGATCGTCGAAGCTGTTACATCTGGTGATATTTCTCACGATTTGAGTAAACAAGAAGGATTCGAAGGAGCTGGATTCTCTGACAACGAAGGCGTATTCGAGTATCGAGCTAAGTCGAGGGTCGGAACAGTCAATGATATCTTCAACAGTGCATACGACTACGGCGACATCTACGTCTATCGTGATACCGAATATGACGACAATGAAGAGGGCAAGGCTTACTACGACGGAACTGGCAAGGCCATGTTCGCTGTTACCAGCGGCGATATCACGCTAACGTCTGGCGATACGTTCAACCAGTCTCTCACTTCTGCTTACGCAGTTGGTAATGCTGCTTACTACGAGACTATGATCGCTATCGAGAGCTCTGCATCACTTTCTGGAGAAACTCTAACTCAGAAGGTTTATGCAAAGAAGATCGAAGGAACGACTGTCAATCTCGATTCTCTCATGGGAGATGCTCAGATGCCTCAGAAGACAGACGTCAGTTCTGAAACTGTCAAGAAGCTGACTCTAGTCGACTGGGATGACAGCTTGATCAAGTCGTTCATCGTCAAGAAATCTGAATGGAATCCTGAAGACGTCAAGGCTCTGCAGTTCACAGAATATGGCACTGCCGACAGCCGTTATCTTCTCGTCAAGGCAGATGGACTCAGCGTTCAGAACTGCAATGACGCAACAGACTCTGATCTGCGCTACGTAGCAGATGAATACGGAGTTCAGGTAGCGGACATCAACAACGTTAATTACGCTATCATCAAGTATAAGCTCGCAAAGAGCGAGGATGACGAAATTCAGATCATCTTGGCTGTCGTCGACAAGTCTAAGTATGGCACTCAGCCGTCTGGATCTCATGTCGAATCTCTCGCTGACGCAGCTCTCGCTTACGAGTACACTTGGTCTCTGTTCAAGGAAGTCAATCAGAAGAAGATCACTATCGTTCCGACTTACGGAAGCCCGATAACGAAGTCTATCATCAAGCCGTGGCAGATCGGAGACGTCGATTCTGATATCGATCCGTTGGTCGCTATCTCTTCGACAGAAGTCTTCTCGGATCCGACTGGCATCTGGAAGGACGGCTATACACCAGCTTGCGAAACAGATGGCGAACCTGGTAACGGCGACATCGAGTCTTATCAGTCTAACAAGAAGGATCAGCTCGTGATCGCTGCAATCGGTCCTGGCGAATTCGGTAACGATGTCGGCATCTCCGTCATCACTCCTGAAGCTGCTAAGATTCCTGCTCTCTATGGTCCTAACGCGTTCTCTTGGCTATATCGCTATGACGATGAAGACAAGGTTGACGCAGACGGCCTCGACTATACGCAGAATCCGGACAACCTGACTTGGAAGAAAGTCTACAAGATCAACGTCTACGTGAAGGCCCACTCTAAGACAGCTGCAGTCTGGGGATTCGGTCTTGATGCTCTGTCAAGCTCTCCAGTCGAATCTTGGCTCGTCTCTAACGATCCTTCTGCAAAGGACGAGAACGGCAACAGCCTCTGGGCTCCTTACGTGATCAACGGCAAGTCCAACTACATCTACGTATCTAAGAAGTCAGTTGAAGCTGCTAAGGATCGCTTCGGCAACTACTCTATGCCGGAAATGACATGGTCTATCTACCAGATGACCGGTGGTACGAATTCTAAGCTGAACAACGTCAAGGAAAAGACGAAGGGTCTAGATCTGTACAAGAATAGAAAGAAAGCTACGCTTGACTATCTGTTCAACGTCGAACCTATCGAGACTTTCTCTGGAAAGCAGAAGTACATGGCTATGCAGACTCGTATCGGTCAGATCGCTTCTGACAGAAAAATGGACCTCGGCATCATCCAGTGTACGTCTAAGGAAGCTAAGACGATCCGTCTCAAGGTTTCCGAGGGTAAGATGTTCAGCTTCGGCAATGGCTCTTACGTCGCTGGATATGATGACTATGATCGTTACTTCGATCCGTTCACCAGCACTTACGTGATGCTTCCTAAGTCGGTAGCTGCTGCAGTCGCTTGCTGCTTCTGCGATACCTATCTTCAGCCTTGGATGGCTCCTGCTGGTACGACACAGGGACGTATCGCTTATTCTGACCGTACGATGACGAGACTCGACGATGATGAATTTGGACAGCTGTTCGACATCAACGTCAATGCTTCTCAGTTCTTCCAGGGCTCTGGCGAGTGCTTGATGGCACAGAAGACGATGTTGAAGAAGGAGTCTGCTTTCAACAGAATCGACATCAGAAAACTATGCAATTATATTGAGAAGTATCTCGAAGGCAAGCTGACTCCTTATCTCTATCGTAAGAACACGTCTACAGAGCGTTCTTCTATGAAGACTGCTGTCGATACCTTCATCGGTCGCATTCAGTCTGCTGGTGGAATCATCTGGCGAGACGTCAAGGTCATCCCTGACGAGAAGAACACTCATCTCGTCTACGTGAAGATCAAGTTCATTCCAGCAGAATCGATCGAGAGAATCGAAGTTGTGCTCGACCTGAACAGAAATACTGGAACTATTACTGCTACTGAGGCAGTAACTCGTCTCTAATCTCCTACTATAACTAGAAAATCCCGCTTAACCACAGCGGGATTTTTTTGTATAAATATTCTATGCTTCCTATAACAGAATCATCGGACTTCAAGCGCGTAGGCGATACCGTAGAGGCTGGCTACTACGATCTGACGTTGTTTAATGACAGTGAGATGTACGAATGCTCTAACTTCTACGCGATGGATCAGGCTATCGAAAACTATCTGTTGACGATTCCTGGAGAACGGCTATTCAATCTGACGTTTGGTAGTCCATTATATTCAGTATTGTACAAGAAGAATAGCAACACTGAAGAGCTAAGAGAGATGATATACAGCGATGTCGAGAACGCATTGAGAATCTCTATCGACAGAAGCACAGCTGAGCTCGGGAGCACAGAGGATCCGCATATTTTAAAAATCCACTTCAGATATTCTACACTAGACGGAGCAATCTTAAATCATGAATTCGTTAGAAGATTCAGCAAATAGAGTAGCAGAAGCTTACAAATCTTTTAAGATCGAAGATACTAAATTAGGCAAACACTGCTCCTATAATCCATATACCGACGAGATTACACTCAGTTTCGAGACAATTAAGCGCTATCTAGACATCTTCAAGATTCTTCATGAATTAGCGCACAGAGATCAGAGAGATGTAGAGCTTTTATACTCGGCTACAGGCTTGATAGAGTTGAACGCTAACAAGATAGCCTCTGAAGCATATCAGCTACTTGGATATCCTCTTACGTACGAAGTCACAAGATATATCAACTACAACAACTTGTATTGGCTCAACTCTGATCTTACGCAGCGAGAGATAATGAGAAAGATCGCTGGAAAGAAGGAACTTATATGGCGTCTACCTGCATAGAACAAGCAAAGGAAGAACTAAAGAAATTCAACGACATCTCGATCGAACCGGTCGCACACAAGTACAGCGACTCTAAAGGCACTAAGTACACTTCCGTGACTACTTTCGTCGGTAAGTTCGCTGTTCCGTTCGACAAGGGCAAAATGGCTCTTAAATGCGCTCTACGGGACGCAAGACCAGTCAATGAAGTGTTGGATGAGTGGGAACAGAAAGGAGCTTACGCTCGCTGTCTGGGCACTGAAGTGCACGCTGTGATGGAACATCTGTGGAAACAGGACGAGAACAAGCCTGACTACGACGCGATGAGCAAGTTTCCTGGAATGATCGAAGATTTTGAGTACCGCAAGGGAATCTGCGTGGACTTGTACGAGAAGATGAAGAACGTGTACGAGCCGATCGCGAACGAAGTCATCGTGAACGACTCAGCGCTCGGCCTCTCTGGAACGATCGACTTCGTCGCTTACAACAAGCGCACTGACACGATCGACATTCTTGACTGGAAGACTTCTAAGCAGTTCTCTGTAAGCTCTGGATCACAGATGATGAAGGATCCGTTTGGCGCATTTCCGAACACTAACGTGTCTGAGTACAGCCTACAGCTAAGCTTATATAAGTACATCGTTGAGAAACACACGGACCTGAAGATTAACGAGCTTCGCCTCTTCCAGATACCAGGAAAGGGAAAGATGAAGACGATCAAGTGCTACGACATGGTCGACATCTTGAAGTCCAAGCTATTCAATGCAGAGACTCTGTCGAACGGAGAAATACTAGAATTCGCACAGAAATAAGAAAACTTCTTTAAAAGATGTAAAGCATTTTACAAATTCGGTTTGAAATTCGATAAATATATAAAAGACGAAAGATTAAGATTTTCTGAAAAATCTATTTAGATTTCTCTTGAAAATACTTATATTATTCTTGGAAAATCAAAGGGAGTTTAAGATGGATAAGGACTATATCAAAACAGCTTACAACGAGATCTGCTCGGTCATGTACAACGGAGAAACCCCGGTTATTACCGTTGAATACGGCAGTCCTGAGCTCAATAAGCTTAAGAAAGAGTTTGAGAAAGATGGTTTCTATTCGACTCTCATCAATCTTGACGACAAGAACGTGGAAGAGATCAGAAAAGACCTCGGCGTTCTGAAAGACACAATTCGTATGCTAGACGCAAAAAGCGTCGTATTCATCGAATTCCGTGGTGGAAACGAAGCTAAGTACAAAGAAGCTCTCGTCGTAAAGGAGCATCTCAGCGGTTTCTGCATTATCGTCAAGAAGATTTGGAAGCAAGAAGGGATCGAAATCGGAAAAATCTAAAAAAAATTAAGATTTTCTGAAAAATCTATTTAGATTTCTCTTGAAAATACTTATATTTACTATGTAAACAACAAAAGATCTAACTTCAACAAGGACCATAACTATGATCAACACTGCCGCACTCTCCGCCCTCAAGGGAACTCACAACTCTGTCAAGATCATCACGACCAAGCAGGGTTCTCCGTTCAACGAAACTAAGAAGAACAAGGCTGCTCTTCTCGAACTCGGCATCGACGTCGACAAGATGGTCAAGGTCACCACTTTCGACTGCTTCGCTGGTTCCGACATCGACTACAAGGAACTCTACAAAGAACGCGCTGGTGAAGAAAAGGAATCCCGTCCGATCAACACCAACAACACTTGGGTCGAAGGTCTCGAAGGCATCCTCATGACCAACTCCACGACTGGCAACAAGCTCGTCCGCATCTACACGGACAACAACCATCGCGCTAAGTCTGTCTACATCTACAACGGCGAAATCTTCGACAACTACAAAGAAAAGTACGCCGAATACCTCAAGAAGCCCCGCGTGGTAAACGAAAAGGCTGAAGGACTCTGCCCCATGTCCCTCACCCTCGAAACCATCACCTCCATCGAAGTCGACGGTCAGAAGGTCGCTCTCTAATCCGTCTCGCTTCGCTAAAGTCAACGTAGTCATAACCTCAAAGAGGACCTTACCTCAGGTCCTCTTTTCCGTGTTCGTAGCGAAAATTTTAGCACTTAAATAATGTTAAATTGTTTTTTAAGAAGTCCTCATAATTTCGTTTAACCTGAGAATTTTCGATCCGCTCTATCGCTTGGACTTCTTGATCGAAATTCTCTTCAGCTTGAGGAAAATATCGATGGCAATCGCACGATATAACCTAAAGATCGTCGCAAATGGAAAGGTGCTTATCGCACTTCCAACGACATCCAAGACGGCTGGGCACAATGACTGGGTTCTTCCCAGTGATCTAATGACAGTCGAAAATCCAGCAAACGACGTCAGAAAGCTGTTCAGCAGACTGACTGGCCGCGACATTGAAGAAGTCGCTCGCAACTATCACGCTCTTCAGTACGTTCAGCGTGTTGAAGACGAGAAGATCAACTATCGCACAGAGATCTATCTCGATGAAGAACTTCCGATGAGCTTCTCTACTTGCTCTCTCACTCGCTATGACAAGGCGAACGAGATGAGAATTCCGAAGTATGTCAAGTTCAAGTGGGTCGATGAAGATGAGCTGTACTACTGGCTGACCCGTCAGTACTGCCGTCTCGAAGATATCCGTATCTCTTACTTCTATCCCGAGAACGGCCGATAAGGAGCTCGTTCTATGGAATGTGAGAATATTGATTTTCTAGTAGATACAGCGAAAGAACACGTTGTTCTGAAGAACGAAGAGATCAAGGAAATCGTAGAGAAACGCTACTATTCCGAAGTGATCGACTTGGTTAGAGGAATGACGCAGGCAGAGCTGCAGATTCTCTACTATTGGGGATTCAGGCTCCGCAACTTCATCTTCTGCTCGGCTGCATCTCAGGAACTGAGAGAACATTACGGCCTTACGCCGAACTATGAGCTGTGCAGCGAACGTATGTCTGAATACACTTAGAAGACAGAGAAAGTCCAGTTATAAATAAACTGGACGAAGCAATAAGAGGCGCTTCTCCACTTGAGGCGCTTCTTTTGTATGAGCTCCAGGCAAACTGCTGAATAGCTGCATGATCGTCCTAACAACTGTGCGAACTGCACATGGAGAATAATACAATGGAAGGCATCCTTAATAATGGTCTCACGCTAGCTGACCAGCTTCAAAACGCACTCAATCACTTCGACAGCTACATGCCGTCGTCTTTCGAAAAGGCTATCAAGTCCGAATTCCCATCTAACTGCCATTGGCCGTACAACGTCGTCGAGGAAGAAGATGGCTCTATCACGTACGAAGTCGCCGTCGTTGGAAAGACTAAAGACGACATCACCGTAACGTCTAAGGAAACGGATACGATCCCTATGCTCATCATCGAAGTCGAAGACGACAAGAAAGATTCTAAGCGCAAGATGATCGAAGAGAGAATCAAGCGCGGTCATCTCAGACTAGAGATCAGCGTCGAACCGAAGTACGATCTGTCTCAGATCAAGGCTAAGGTGCAGAACGGCCTCTTGACCGTCAACGTTCCTCTCGCCAAGATCCCAGAACCGAAAGTGACTAAGTACACTATCGAATAAAAAGCACCTAGAGAACATGGCAAATTTCGGAACAATAACGCTGTCTAATCTAACAGACCCACAGCCTTCTTACGAATGGACGAGAAAGGCTCTCACGAGCTCTATAAACGAGTATATCAGTAAATCTCTATCAGAGAACGTGAATATACCTTTGTTCGGCGTAGAAGGCTCTATTCTGTATCCTACAGCGGGTACTGTTCCGTATGCCTGTTCTCCAGGATCTTCTCAATGTGGAAGATTGATCTCTTTAGTTCCTGGGACAATTTCTGAGTCGGAATACGACTCTGTGGCTGCTAAAGCGCGCGAAGGAAGCGACTACTGGACGGAGTTCTTCGTCCTGATAGGGAAGGCATTGTTTAGATCGAAATTGACGGTAGCTCCGTATGTTCCAGATATAGGAAAATCTGGCTATTCGACAAGGATCGTCTATACGTCAGATACGTTGACAGCGATATCCTCTAAGTACAAGAAGAGCACATTCACGCTAGCGAGCGTACTTTATGACTGGCGTGCTGCTGGATCTAAGATTAGCATCGAGATCGCTGAAAGTAAGCCGAGCGAATCTGCTCAATTGTGGAATTTCGTATCGGAACGTGTTCGCAACGCTGCTATAGCTACTACGAATATAAAGAGAAAGTATGTCGGCAACGTACAGAGAAGCACAGACCCTGAACCTGGATTGCTAAACGGATATATCTACGGAAGCTTAAAATTCTGAGGAAAACATGGCAGACACATTTCAGAAAAACGTAAACAACTTCTCTAAGAACAAGTATCTCTTGTCAATAAGCAATATTCCGAACTTGACCGTCATTCCTGATGACGAAGTCGATCTGTCTGTATTCAACACTTCCGTAAAGTCTGTAGAGATCCCAAACATCACTCTCGCTCTACTTCATTCATATTTCAACCACGAGGACCAGAAGCATCCGAATCCTCAAGGCGCAAGAGAGACTAATACTCTCAACGTTGAGTGGATGCTAGACTCTAAGTTCATGAACTACATTCTGTTCGCTGCTTGGGCTCAGGGCTCTCGCTACGGCATACCAGCTAGAGAACCGAGAGAAGATCTAGGAGAGGCTCTTCTCCGTGACAACTGCATCGACAGAATTGACATATATTCACTCGACAACACGGGCTTTCCGACTGCAAAGCTGTCGTTCTTTAGGGCATTCTTGACTGGATTAGGAAATCTTCCTCTCGAATTCGGTGACGCTTCGATTGTCACTTTTAATACTACGTTCGAATACGAGAAGTTTGGTCTCACTGTTCAACAAAAATTGGCTGATGGCACATGGGCCATCGAACCTTTAAAGAACAAGACTATCTCCGCTAAATCCTAGATCTCTGGAAGGAAGAATTCTGGAGACATAGAAATCTCGGCGTAAGCTTTTTCACCACATTCGCACTTATATTCAGCGTACGGAATAGCGCCGAACGTGTATTTTCTGAGTGTGCTTACTAGACGTGAGAAATCCTTTGCGCTGCCATTGCCTCTCGTAAAGTACGTATAAGCTTCGTAGATGCTTACTGGACTGCCGTTGATAGTCTTCACGTTTGATGCGACAGTCAACATGTCAGAGTCGATATTCTCGATGAAAGCTGGATTTGCTTTTGTCCTCTCGACTTCGATCTCTGTCTCGATGTCCGGAAATTCCAGTGTCAGCTTGTCGCCATTTGGAAGTTCGAGCTCTTCAGGCAGTTCGTTTTCGAGATATACTACGATCAAGTCGGACAGCCGATAGTCGTACAGCTTCTCTGCGCCGCACTTCTTGCACTTGCCTATAACCTTCATCGGCTGGTCATCGTAAGTGATCGAGCGCAGATAGTAGATCAACCATAGCTTGTCGTTCACCTTGATCTTTCCTACGCTTATTCCGTCTAGAGCGCTGTTCAGAATCTTGTTGAAGATATTATTAGCGTTCTCCTTACGTACTTTAGAAAGCTCTTTCATTTCGATTGCGCTAAGCTTTCTGGCAGTGATGTCGCCGTCATAATAACGGCCTTTCGAAGGCAATAGCGACTTATTGATCGTTACTCTTCTAGGAGAGCTGATTTTTGATACTTCACTCACTTCACGGATAGACTTCATAGTTGAAAACTCCTGTTCAAGTTATAAGCTATTTATGCTTTCTTCTGATCTCTTTCTGTTTCTTGGGCATTTCGATCTTTAGATCTCGGCCAGTTATATCTACGATAGTGCCATCTGGTTTGTAAACTCTTAGAAACTTATCACCAGAAAATGTCTTCAGCCACTCGTATTTAGCTGCTTCGATCTGCTGTTCATAGCACGTTCTGTCGTTGCAGATGTGTATAGTAGCTGCAAATGCGAAGGCAGCGAACAATAGTACAAAGTTGATAGTCTTCATAGTATACTATTTATAGCGCTCATATAAATAAACAGATAAAACCGGAGAATTTAGCATGGGAATCATGGAAAAGCTTTCAGATATGAGAAGAAGAGTCGATGAAGACTGGAGAGATGACGCCAGAGCCGCTATATCTGCGAAATCGGTAAAAGACTTTCATAAGAAAAGACTAGATAAATTGAGCTTCTCGATAGATACCAGTTTTGGTTACTTCAGATTGAATATACAGCCTACTAAATGGGGGGATGGACTCGATCTAAGGGTATATTTGGGAGAAGATTATCTATTTTACGAGATTTTCAATGGTGTCAAAGAACTGAAAGAATTTATCGAGAACAAAGTGATTGACAAGATCTATGAAAGAGTCCGCGAGAAGTTCTACTACAAGATCCAGAAGATGCCGAGGGATGAAGCGAAGTCGATATTGAAGAGGTTTGACATTCTTCTTGACGAGCTTGCCGAAGGCATCAAGATGGAGATCGACTTCGATAAACTTGAAAAAGATCTTCATCGCTATGCTGTCTATTCGAAAGCTTTGAACGATAGAAGCAGCAACAAGTCAAACTTGGAGACACGCGCTAGAAGAAACTTCGAGAAGGAACACGGATTCGAAGTCGGTGACGTAGTCTATGGAACTCACAGATCCGATCTGAGAGACGGAAAGGCTTACGTCGTTACCGAAATCGTTGATGACGCCAGTGATAAGAAGTTCTGGAAGTATAAGCTAAAACCAGAGAACGGCCGTGGTCAGGGAGCCACAGTTTACGGCTATCAGATATATCTTGCTAGTGAAGTGATCGACTCAGCAGTCAACAATCCCGATGATCCGAAGTATACACCGAAGTTCGACCAGCAGCAGTACATGATGGACCGATATAGCGCTGATCGTCAGTTCGACGAAGCAGTTGAGCTTCTAAACAGCTGCGGCATGATCGTAGAAGCAAAATCGTAACAAGAACTATAAAGAATCGTCGCAATCTCTGTGGAATTTCCACAGAGATTTTCTTGTTTTTAGGGTTTAGAATTCTCATGAGAATACCTATATTATAGGCGTAAACAAAAAAAAGACTGCCAATATGAAGTACACGAAAGACCAAAAGACCCGCATGATCGCTAAGCTCGAAGCTATGAAGAGCGGCACCATCTTCAACCTCAACAAGAATGACGTCTGTCCTATCAAGTGCAAGCTCGTCAAAGACCGTAACTTCCTTTCGATCCTCGCTACCGAGCTAAACGACGAAGTCCTCTTCACTGCGCAGGGTCCTCATGACAAGGTCATGGAAACTGCCGTCGACTGCATCGAAGAGTACATCAATCACTTGGATCTGATGACCAAGCAGTTCTTCATCAACAAGGCTCGTCTTCAGGGCTACGAACCGTAACATTTTTTCTTCATCCTAACATTTCGAAATCTTAAGATCGATAAAAATGTTAGGATGAAGAATTACGAATTCCACAACAAATAACTATATTATCCATACAAGGAAGAAAATATGAATGAGGAAGTCTATATTCCGCTAATTTTCACACAATACCTGGGACTGATTATGTCCATAGCGTATCTCTTCATGATTCTCTTGGGAGATCATACGTTCTTCCGTAAGAGCAAGCGCAAGAAGGAAAAGTGCTTCAAATGGGGCTCTCTGTTCGCTTTTTACGTCGTGATTCTAGATCTATTCACGATTCTGTTCGCACTCTACTCCGGAAAGTTCATATCTGGGATGGTAATAGAGACGATCGTCTGGGTCGCTATCTATTTGATCGCATATCGCACGATGAAAAATCATCAGAAAGAATACGATCGCATCTACAAACTCTACGAGGAGCTCGGTCGTCCCGACTATATGCTCAAACGTTTATAGCCTAGGTTCTTTTGGTCATTTCCTAGGCTGAGCGCTGCCGTCCTGGTCCTTCGGCAGCGCTCGTTTTGTGTTATAAATACTTTGATATGATTATCGAAGTTTTCAAAAACTATGATCAGGCATTGCGTCTGTTCGATTCAGTTAGATACAACGACAACGAGCCTCCTAGCCCAGAAGACTTCGTGGGTTGGCAGTTTGACAGCATAAACACATACCCTGATCCGCAGCCAGAGGGAACGATCTATTTTGACGCAAACTCTGGAAAGTACACACTCTCTTCGACGACTCAGAATATTGTTCTTGACTATCAAGCGCCCGAGCTCGTCTCATGGTCTGGAAAGTACACTGTGTTCGAGGGACAGAAGTGGATCACGGAGATGACGTTCAAAGATGAGAGCGGTATAGACGCTGGATCTTATGAAGTCTTCCTAAACGGTGGAAGCGATCAATATCTTCTTCGTTCGTCAAGAAAGAATTCGACTGCACCAGACTGGACGCCGACTGTAGAATTTAATTCCGAGCTTGTTCAAGATCAAGGTGCAATCACTGTAAGTTTCCAGAGAAACTCTGTTGAAAAGAACAAGTATCGTGTCACTGTCGAAATCGATCCTTCGAAATTGAGCAATAGAGCTCTGCTAGGTTGCACTGAATACGTCTCATATCTGAAGGCTGGAATCAAGATTTACGACATCGCTGGAAACGAGATACGATGCACTCTTCCTATCGCATTTGTACTCTACCAGATTAGCGCTGACGAGATACTGAACGATGTGACTCGTTTGAAGCTTGACTTTATCGATACATATCCTGAAAATCTCATGGTCGACAGCGATGTGATCGGAAAGACTACAATACGAGCGGTCAGCAGCAACGAGAAGCTTCATAAGTTGGGTTTCCACGTTCGTTTCGGTCTAAAGAGCGATTCTGTCGGATATCTGTCTGGAAGAACAGAGTCAGACGGAGAAGAGCCGTTAACTACAATTCAGCAGATCGATGGAATCGACCATAGCGGCAGAGTAAAAGCTTTCGCCTATCTCGATGGAACTTACGACGGTCAAATGAAGTGCCTGCTAGAGACTATCTCGATTCAGGTCGACCCTAATCTAGCACAGCTCGTCCGATCTGCTACTTACAAAGAGGCTGAGCTCGGCACATTCGTAATCGAGTGCGAAGACAATGTCAGAAAGATAAACGTCGATCCGTTCATTCCGAGCGTTCTTCGTAGCGAAGAGCTGTATGGACTGTGCAAACTCTTTGAACGCTACTTGAATACGATGTACACTCCTGTAGGATCGACATGCCGCATCGGGTTGCTCGAGAAGATCTCTCGCATCGGAAGGATGAAAGATCCAGACAGCTGTGAAGCTAAGCTCCTGCCCAACTTCTTGGAAGAGCATGGTTCGGAGCTGTCATTCACTAGAGCTGATCTAAAGAGCGCTGCAGAGACGATTCTGAGCCATTTGCCAGACGACACGGCTATAACTACGGATAGAGTGATTGACTCCATATACAGACGTTATGCGTCCATTACGCCGTACATAAATCGTTGGAAGGGAACTGAGAAATGCTTCGATCTTCTCTTCAAGGTCATCGGGATCGACTGTAGGATCGAATATCTGTGGGAAGATTCTGAAGGAAACTTCGTAACTGAATCCGAGGCTGGAGACGATTGTTCGCTATCTACTCATCTTCGCATCGTCATCAACTCAAGAGGCTATACTGAAGACGAGATTAAGAAACTTGTCCCGTTCGTTACGAAGTGCGCAAAATCGGTTCTACCAGTCAATCGTGTCATAGAGGGCATAACTATCGAGGAATATGATGGTTGATTCAGTACAGCTAGATCGAAACATGAAGCCGTTGACGAGCTTCTTGTACAAGTGTACTTTCTCTGCTAAACCCGGAGATCGTATGCTTACTGACGACGTGCTGAAGAAACTGAATTACTCTGTCTTTTCGTTCTCTGTACCGAAGATGAAAGAAGAGAATGGTAAAACCATCTCGTATGGTTCTTTCGCTCTGCCTTTCCCTTACTATTCTTCAAGCGAGAAAGAGATGAGCATTGAATTCTATGAGCAAGATGACATGCTCATATCGAAGGTATTCTACGAGTTGTTGAATCGTGACCGTTGGAGAGCTACTCCTTTCTTCCGCTTTAGCGATGCTTGGTTGATAGCGACGCTAGAAGTATACGACCAGAGAAACTCTCTAAACGAAAACAAGAATGTGATATTCAGACGTCAATACGCTCTCAAGGTGAAGACAATCGATCCTCCTAAATTCAGCCGCAGTTCTGACGCTATGCCCACTACTGTTACGATACGCTTCAACACGATACAGAGCGAATACAAGAGCGAGAGATTGAGAGAAGCTGAGCTTGAGGGATTCACTAACGAGATGAAGACACTTGACAAGGTACCTGATCCAGCTTTAGTGAATACTGAAGATGCAGGCAACGCTCTAGCTACATTCGTATCATTCCTAGGTATAGAGAATAGCGTCGACCATGCAGACCAAGTCTCCAAGAACGAGGCACTTCGCGAATTCTCAGAAAGTCTAGGTGCTAACAGCTTGAAGCGTACAGAAGCATTCATGGGCAAAGAGGGACAGAAGAACGTCGACGAGCTCAGAGCTGTTCTGAAAGACCAGGGCGTGAATACGAAGGATTACTCAGAAGTGTATGGTGCTTTGACCGAGATGGGTATCATGAAGGCTGGAGGAAACAGCTACTGCCAGCTCGGAGTTTCTCTCGTGGAGAGCATCGTAACCGAGAAGGAACGAGTTATAGCTTCTACTGCATCTATGAGCATTCCAGCTTGGAAAGAGGAAGGCTATCAAGAAGTCGAATCTAAGAAGCTCAAGAAGCAGAATGCTCAAGGCGTAAGCGAATACATCAACAGCTTGATCAAGAGCGGAAAGGTCAAAGAGGGCGACAAAGTCGTTATTGACTACAGCGAAGATATCAAATACGACAAGGAAAAGAAGAACGCTGGACACATCGTTACGATTCTGTATGATGAGAATCGAATAGCGAAGGGTCAGTCTCCTTGGTACATGGGATCAGACTTTGAACAGACTACACTAGCTGGAATTGGAAAACATCCAGCAGTCAAGGTACATCTATTGAAGAAAAAGAGCGATACTGAGTAAAGGTAATCTATGCAGTACAACATATTCCAGAACGACTTTTACGACGACACTCCAGGTGTTCCTTGGGCATATCGCTTGACTCTGATATTGGGAGATCCAGGAGAACAGGTTGTTGTGCTAGGCAAGTGCGTAGCGGAAGTCAATCTGTCAGAAGCCGAGTTGAAGACCTATACGATCTTTCATGGCGGAATTTCATTCGAGCTTCCTGTAAGGTATAAGAACGCGTCCTCTTTCAACGTCAGATTCAATGACAATCGAAAGCTCACAGCGTACAAGACTATCTTGTCTCTATTTAGACGCTCTTACGACAACCGTGAGAGCTATGCGGATGGACAGAGAAATCTCAAAATCTACAAATATGCAGATCAGTCGAAGAATCTGAGGATTGTTCTCGATATTCTCGATCCGAGTGACATCAATCTTCGTGATACGAAGCCGACTGGAACTGGACAGACGATAACTGGTTTGACGACTAACGAGATGCGTATAGTCGCGACATACACTTTCGAAGATTGCTACTTCGAAGACATAGAGGATGTGGAGCTGAATTATAGCTCAGAAGAATTAGTCGAATGGGGAGTCACTGTAGAATTCCAGTCCGTTGAAGTTGAATATCCTAGACAGAGAAAACTGGTCATAGAGGACTACACAGACGTTACAGAAATACCGTCGACAGATTATGGCATCGACGAGCCTGCATTCGATGTAGATCTGTCTCGTCAGCAAGAAGGCTATGGCAAGTTCAAAGATGGAGGATTCGGAGGCACTGGCGAAGGTGGAGAAGGCGCTGGTGGCGATGGAACTGGAACTGGACTCGGAGGAACGAGCATGTACGGCATCGGAAACTCTAAGATTGCAATCTCTGAACGATCTAGCAATGATGGTATCTCTGGTGGCACTTCAGATGAGATGTTCCAGAACGTCATTCACGAGGGTAACGGCAATCCTGGAGATGAAGAGGGTGATACTGCTACGGAGCTCAAGAAGGGAACTGGCACTGGCAAGTACGATGTAGACAGCGCCGACTATCGCATGGCGAAGGAATCTATTGCAGGATTTGATGAGCTTCCTCCTGAAGAACAGAGTGAGATAGTCAAGAACATGAAGAAGAGCGATGTCGGCAGGATCTACGACAAGGCAGACTCGGTTAGAGAAAACCTCGAAAATCAAGGACTTGAAGCTAATGAAGTGCAAGCGAAGATGAGATCGATGGGCTACACTCAAGAGACTATCGAACGCTCATACGAGACAAAGGCCGAGGAACAGCTGGAAACAGAAGGAATTGAAGCGACTTCCGAGAATATAAAGCTTAGAGCTAGACTCGAGATGGCTGGATTCGAAAGAGGACAACAGAGATTCGCAGATCCTCTCAAGAGAAAGTTCAAATCCGATAAATAATACATGCAAGGAATATACAATCGAGAGATCCTGTTCAAGCAGAACATGGTAGACGGAAGGCTGGAGTACGATATGGGAAGCATCGACTTTCCAGAGCTTTTTCGTGACCAGAATGTAGGATGGACAGTAGTTAAGAGCTCAGAGGAATGCCGTCCAGACCTGATAGCACAACGAATCTACGACGACTCTGATCTGTGGTGGTTTGTCATGTGGTTGAACGGAATCTCAGATCCTTGGAACGATTTGAAGTCGGGTGTCGCTCTCAAGTTTATCGCTAAGAGCAAGATCGACAACATCGTCAAATACGTGAGAATGAGAAGAGCATAATGAACCAGTATCTGTCAATTGAAGACTATCTAGCGAATAAGACAGTGAAGCTGTCTGACGCTTACAGCATAGAGATCAAAGACAGAGAACCGTTCTGGGAGAACAATCTGACTGAAGTCGGATTCACTGAAGACGATATACAGGCTCTAGGGATAGAGGTTGGGACAGACGAAAGCCGATATAAGACCAGAACATTCGTATTCAAGAACTGCACTAGCTTCACTCCTCCGACATATACGCCAAAAGAGATGGTCTTGAAATTCTGCAACACGACAAAAGTGATCTATGTGCCTAACACAGACAATCCGTCACCAGTCAAGTTCCAGTTCTTCGAAAACGAGAGAAGATACATAGGAAAGTTTATTCGATACTGTCTTAGAAAGAATTTCTTCGATGAGGATATCGATCACAGCAGAGATGCTTACAATCCGCATCGATACATCGACAGCATCACAGTGAACGTTCTTGACAACAATCTGCAGAAGGTTGTACTGAGACACATATTCGAGTGTTGCCGCATCAATTCTTACGATTACGACTACAATTTCAAATATGACTCCAATCAGACGCTCAATCCCACTATCGATTTCAGCTTCTTCAGGTACAAGATAGACTTGAACCCGAATATCGAATATGAAGAGAGAAGAGCTGATACAGAGAAAGGCATAACTGGGTACACTGAACGAAACAACACGCAGACAGACGCATATAGAAACTATAGAGGAGTTTCGATATGAGCAACAATTACTCGATATTCACTACAGAGCTTAATAATTTCTCAGATCCGCAGCGTACTGATCTGTTTGAAGTTCTCTTCTATGATTCTACTGGATATACTTATCGCTATGCTGCTACTGAATCTCATCAGTTTTATCCAGTGAAGGCGTCTCTTCCTAGACAGGCTAACGTGATTGCGAAGAGATGGTATTTTGGCACTTATCGTCAGTATGTGATAAATTCAGATCGTGGCGGAGAAACGACCATCGAATTCTACTTGAGAAGTGAACCAGGAAAGAACATCAGACTCTTTCAGTTCCTCGGCGTACCTATCGGCGGAGAATTTCTCGATGAAGAGCAGCGTTACAAGCACGTGGAGTTCAATAGATGTTTCGACAAGGTCGAGATCATAACAAGATCCCAGAATTTCAGGCGTGGAACAGTATATACGCTGTACAACTGCAACGTAAAAGACATCAATTTTCCGGAACTCGATGCTAGAAACTCAGAAGCTCTAACGCTGAACGTACCTATCACGTATGACACATTCGACGTAGCGGAATATGACGAAGAAGATAGGAACGACTAATGAGCGAAATTCCTTACAATATCTTCAAGAACGACTTCTACGATGAGAAACCTGCACCGAAGTGGGCTTTTACCGTCGAGTTCATCTTATCGCCTACGCTAAATCAATACACTGAGCCGCTTCAGGGTACGCTTCCAGATGATGCACCAGAGTTTCTCAAGAATATAGTGGGCAAGCTGGAAAGAGACACTGGATTTTCTCTGTCTGAATGGATGGAGAAGCTGTCGAAGTGCGTACAGAGCATTCCGATCGCGCATCCGAAAGGAGCAGGAGCGATACCTGTCTGGTTCCCGGGATATATGAGGAATTATCCTGGAAGATACAATACGTCAGGGAGCTTATCGGTAAACTTCAGCGACAACATGGATCGCGACATAAGATGTATTCTTGAACAGCTCCTGCACTACGACGGTTTGAGCTATCTGAATGGCAGATCGAACGTCTATCCGACACTATCCAAGAATCTCTGGTTCGACATGATCGTACGTGTATATGACGTAGAGCTAGTCAATCAATATGAGCCGACTGAAGGAAATGATCGAGTTTCTGAGCATGGCACTGTTCAAGCGTTTAGATACGAGGGATGCTATGTCTCTAAGATCGGAAACGAGAAGAACAGCTACGAATCTTCAGATCAGATAAGAACTGTAGAGGCTACGATAACTTACCAAAGGATGCGGCCTCTATAAATAAATCAAAAGACTTTTTGTAAAAGGGTTTATAATCATGGGCAAGACATTAAAAAGTTATGTAGTGAACGAAGTCATCAATTCTCTGGGTCCGAGAGAATTCCCTGGCTCTGTCGTGTTCGGTTCGACTTCGGACGCTATTCCGAACACTGAAAAGTGTCAGGTCGATTCACATCGTCATCACTACTACATGGACAAGTACTCTAACCTCGGTCATACCGACAAGGCTGGCGTAGACGGCCACATGCATCTCATCATCAACGGCGAGATCATCGCGGGCAACCATCATCACACTCTAGAAGAACCTCAGGGTTCCTGTCAGTCGTTCAACGAGATCGAAGACCAGACAGGTATCGTGATGCCAGTCTTCCAGACTGAACTTTCCAAGCAGAAGTAATCATATTTCTTTTCCTGGATCAACTCGATCCAGGAATTTTTGTGTAAATATGATATAAGAGAAGAGTATTCTATGGCAGACATCAATTTGAATGGAAAGAAATTGAACGTAGACGACAACACAGCGCAGCAGATCAAGAATCTCGTATCGAGAGATGATCTCGTAAAGCTCGTCAATGAGTATCTGACAGCTGATAAGCTTGGAAAACACACTGACCTGAAAGATGATTACCTAGAGATTCTTCAAAAGACGCTTCAGGTCGAGCCTGCGATATTCAAAGAGGATCTGTTCAGAAACAAGATCAAGCTCGGTACGTTCGAATCGCCTATTAGCGCCATATTGACAAATTCGAAGCTGAACGGCGATCTGAAACCGTCATACTTGAGTCTATGTCTCGACGTTACGACGGAAAGGCCCGCTATCGGAAAGGGTGAATTCTTATTCGCAGTTACGTTCGCAAATTTGGGTTTCTCTAAGAATACTGGAGACCTGATCGATATAGAAAGCAAAAAGAAGATCGAAGTCAAAGGAATAAGCGCTGTTCTCGGTAACGCACAGAGCGGTAAATTCAGACAGATGTCTGCTGAGACGATGAGGACAGTGTTCAAGGCTCTCGAAATCAACGACGTAGCGAGTTCAGAATACTATCTAAGCGAAGAAAACGCTAAGAAGATCAAGACAGCTATTGGACTCGACAGAGAGAAGGCGTTGAGGACGTTCACATATCTGCAGAATCTCAGAAACGAGAACGAAGCCCTCGCAAAATCGGCAGTTTCTCTCTATTTCGACAAAAAGCAGCTCATTCGGACAGTCACTGCGATGCACTTATATGCTTATATGAGAGTGGAAAGGGACGACTATCTACTAATACTGAACGACAAGAAATTCATGCTTACAGAAGCTCCTAAGAGCCTCTATGAAGCTTACGACATCATCGACAAGCTAGTCGTTAAACCTTGGCACCAGGGCGAATACGGAATAAAGGTCACGTTGAGGTAGTCAAATGCCAGATCAGATATCAGTATCTCAAGCGATAAGCGAATCTAAGCTCACGGATACGAGCAAGAATTCGCGTATTCAACTAAAGCTGTGGCTTGACGACTACGACACGTCAAGCGGCATCGCTATTCCTATCGCCAACATTATCGACTTTCGACTGAGAGAATCGGTATTTCTCAAGCTGCCTTATGGTCAGTTTCAGTATGTCGACGACGGAAGCGCAGCAGATGAGTCTGTCTTCAATGCTGGCCGAATTATCTACATAGGATTCGAATACGCTACACTGAGCCAGTCTAGCAAGTCGAAAAAGAGCATATCGAAGGGCCGTTACGTTATCAACGGAGTAAAAGTAAGGAAAGACAATTCTCAGACAGTGACTTACACAGTCACCTTCATCTATGACGCAGTAAAGCTGCTCAATTCTATCATAAGGTACCCGAGAGCATTGACTCCTAGAAAATGTTCAGTTGACGTGATTCGAGAAGTCGGATCGGAAATCGGCCTTTCCGTATCGACTAACTGCGAGACGAAAGACTGGATGAACTGGATCAATCCTAACATGAAGACCTACGACTTTATCCAGTACGTCTTGAAGCACAGCTACGTGTCTGACAGTGACTTTCTGATCTTCTGGGTAAGCAAGAACGGTGACGCGAAAGCTAACTCCGTACGTGAGATGTTCACAAATGGACTATCCCATTTCTTCGACAACAATGATAATAAAACTTTACAAGATCGAAGTAAACATCTGATTTTCTCTGACGTCTATATGGAAGATCTACAGAATTTGACACAGCAAGAAGCCGAACACAAATATCTGTCTAGCTGCTATATTCTGATGAATTCCGCTCAGAAGAACAATGACAGCTGGATCACAGACGAACGAGGAAACACAGTCGAAGTGACTTTCTACGATCCTTCTCTCCTGACAGTTGTCGATCGTCTTGGCGACGATATGACGCTGGACGGCTTTAAAGTGACTCAGAAAGTGACTTATAGTCAGATCAATAGAGGAACACCTGCTGTCGATAATTCGAGCTTAGAGACTGTACGAGAGAGCAAATTCAACGGGTTCATATCTCTAGACACTCACGCTAACTGGGAAACGGCACCAACGAGAAACGAAATCATGATGTCTGAGTTCTTCGCTAACAGACAGACTATCACTATAAACACTGGAAAACAGCTAGCTACATTCCAGGAGCAGGAGCTCCGCATAGGTGACATTCTCGATATCGACTTCACTCGTCCAGGTCCAGACGGTTTCAGTACAGCCGACAACGGCAAATATCTCTTACATACGATCGACTGGATCTTCAAAAATGGAAGCGATCTGTTCGTTCAGTTAAGGGTAGCAGCTGACGCTACACACACATAGAAAGTCACTCGCTCAAAAATCGTCAAAATTCCTTATTTATCGCTATTTCTAAAAATCAGCAAAAATAAGGGGTACCACGCGAAGATGCGCGTGTCTATTTTAGCATAAATATTACATCAACTGGCGAAAAACAAGCAAAAACAGCACTATGGCGGAAGAAAAGAGATCGATTTCGATAGTTAAGAACAACTCTGGACTAGAGATTATGACCGAGAATGGAACTTTCGAGCCGTTCTGGGGACTAATCGAGAAGAAGAGCCACGGGTACAAATTGAAGCTTGAAGATGGCCGAGAGCTCAAATACTCTGACGGCCACAGGTTCATGATCGATGGCTGGGAAGTGTATGTCGAGTCACTTTCCGTAGGCGACGAGATCGCAGGCTCTACTATCATCGACATAGAGGAAGTCACTGACACATTCTATGGTCCTTACTCGGTGAGAGGGCATGAGTACAGCACAGTGGACGAAAATGGCGAGAAAGTGCAGATGCACCACAACTGTGAGTTCATGGGATCTTCAACGACACTCATCGAACTCGATAAGCTCGCTAAGCTGTTCCCTACAGAGCCAAAGGAATTCAAGTACGGCTATCTCGTCTCGATCTGGGAAGAGCCGATTCCTGGAGCTATGTACGTGATGGGCGTGGACACTTCGACTGGCTCTGGTCTAGATTTCTCGGCAGTGCAAGTTCTAAAACTCGTCAGCAAGGACAAATTCGAACAGGTATGCACCTTCCACGACGATAGAACACTTGGCGGCAAGTTCAGTCAGATCATCAAGGATCTGAGCGAGTGGTACAACGACGCTCTAATCATCATCGAGAACAACGGCCCGGGTAAGACGGTAGCAGAAGAGCTATGGTACACACTGGACTGCCAGAACATCATCAACACAGACCCGCACGGAATCGGTACGAACGCAAACAAGGCTTCTAAGCTCGACGCGTGTCTGATGCTCCAGCGAGAAGTGAACAGGGACTCTCTGATCATTCACGACTCCGCTACTCTCAAGGAATTGACGACTTTCATTGAAGTTAGCCCGAATGTCTTCAAAGCGACAGCGGGTTCACACGACGACCTCGTATCTGCTCTCTACTGGGCAGTGTACGCGATCTTCCAGCCAGAGATCGACTTGGACAACCTCAAAGTCGATATGAACAAGAGGGAGGAGCTAGTTGAAGTCCCACAAACGGTATTTCCGGACGAAGACGACGGAATTTGGACGTTCTGACGAACACAAAGGCGAGAAGAAACGAGTCAGTCGGCGAAAGAAAGAGCGTGAAGAGAAGTCACTTCGCCACTCTAACAAGCTGATGGATCAGAAACGGAAACAGAAACTCAGGCACACTAGACAGTGGAGAGAGCTGAAAGGCCGTTTGATCGCTTCGAGAGGCAAAATCGACGAACTCACTGGACATAAGCTAACTAGAGACGACAAACTCACTTGTCATCACATGCGCCTGACAGCAGAGAAGTATGGAGAATTCACGAAAGACGAAGATTTCATGCTTTTGACTGAGACAACTCACCGCGTTGTGCATTGGCTGTGGGAACTCACCAAAGGTGAAGATTTTACTATTTTTGAAAGGATGAAGTCCGTGTTGACGCGGATGAAGGAACTACAAGATGAAGATAGCGGGACTGGACATGTCAGTGACCCACACTGGTGCTGTGAAACTGAAACTGGACGAGAGATTGAATATCCTGAACGCGGACTGGCTGACGTTCACGACTACCAAGAAGTATGCTAGCGACAAGTCTATCTGGTACTCGAACGACGACTGGAACAGCAAATACGACAAATACAAGTTCATGCAGGATCGAATCCTGAAGTTTGTCGAAGACGCTGACTATGTCTCGGCGGAAGACTACGCTTTCGGAGCTGCTGGAGCGACTGGTCTTGTGTTCGACCTAGCCGAGTTCGAAGGCTGGATCAGACAGTCCATCTGGCGCATGGGAAAGCCCATCTATCTCTATTCACCGATGACTATCAAGAAGGTCTTCTCGGGCCACGGCAACTCAGACAAGAAGGGTATGTTCGATGCTTATAAGCGAGTTACGCTCGTAAAGCCAGATTTGAGCATCTTTCCTCCAGTGACTAATGGTAAGAAGGGTCAACCTGGTGCAAGTGACGTAATTGACGCTTATGGCGCTGCAATGACGCTCATAACTGAGCTTCTAATCGAACGCGATGGACCCGAGAAGTTCCCTAAGCACATTCAAGAATTCTGGAAGAACAGAACCCGTGAAGTCATTCTCGGCTACAAGGGGCCGTAAGATGAGCTTAGAGATAAACGGAAACGACTTCGACGATCTGCTATCTCAGACGACGCTGTGGGTACTAGACAACTTCGCTTCCGTCTTCGCTAAAGAGGAAGAGGTGACACTCACAGCTCAGAGGAACGACTGTCCGTATATCCGAGAGGTGATCCAAGCCTTTCCAAAGAAGATGGATCAGCTGCGTAAGCTCTACGTGACCGAAGCTGAGATCGATAGCTCTCATCGTGAGTACAAGAAGACTGGAAAGGGCATATTCCACTTCAATGCTGTGAATCACAAGAACAATCACGTCAATGGCGCGTGCCTCACTAGCATGGAGTACACGCGAGATGAAGTGACAGTCAACATTCGCGCATCCATCGCTCCTTACAATCTCCAATTCGACTTGGTATTGATATCGGATCTGATACGTGAGCTCGGGCTGTCACCGAAGCAGATCACGATAAATATCGGCTACATGGCGTCCAAGCCAGTCCACAATCTCTACACATTCGTACTATACGGGATGAGCAAAGAAGACATTCAGGACACTGTCTATGGAAAATCTATCTGGAGTTCTTATGAGCGTGCTTTGACAGACAAGTGCAAATTCAACAGCATGAAAGTTATCGCTAGAAAGATTCAAGAGAAACTAAAGGATCAAAAGTAAATATGAGTTTACATTTTAACTGTACTGACTTTGACGACATTTTTCAGCAGACCTGCCAATGGGTGATGGAAAACTTCAAGTGTAACAGTTCTAGAGAAGATGATGTCACGATAGAGTGCAATTCATATTATTATGACAAGAACGGTAATCTGTCGAAGATGGCTAAGCGTCATCCGAAGAAGATGATCCATCTGAGAAGCATCTACGTTGAAGAGAGCGAACTTGACAGAGCTCACTCTGAGCTCATGAAGACTGGATCGTCCGACTTCCGCTTCAAGAACGTCCAGCATGAGTTCGACCACATTCGCGGCGGATGCCTTACAGCTATGCACTTGACTAACGACGAGGTTACGATCACTCTTCGTGCGTCTGTCATCCCTTGGAATCTTCAGTTCGACCTTGTCATGATTGCAGAACTTCTCGAACAGTTGGGTATGAATCAGAAGAAGATAACGTTCAAGATAGGCTACATAAGATCGAAGGTCATTCACGCTCTCTACACTTATCTCATCATGGGCTGGACTCCAGAGAAGATTTGCGAATATCGTTTCGGAAGATCATGCATCGCTGCTTACATGAGAGGAAAGAAGCCTAACTGCAAATACCGAAACTGGATCAGGTTCTGCGGAAACGTAGATAAACTGAGAGCAGAGCTTGGTATAGGTCCACTTGAACCAGTGCTTGAAGCTGCAAAGGCTAAATTAGAGGACGAAAATGACTGAAAATCTTGATATCCCAGTGTTCTTCCCATTTGGAAGTCCGGGAGATTTTCTTGCAGATAAGCCGAGAAGCACTGAAGACATGGTCCGTAAGCTCTATGGCGACGACGTTGAATTTCACGAGATTCCTCAATCAGTCACTTACACAGAGTTCGCAGCGCAAGCAGCCGATCGAGCTAAGTTCGGGCCGATGATCTTTGGAGACGCTGGACTATCGGCTGAGGATCTAGCGTTGCTGCCTACGCAGGACGACCTGCCACAGCCAGATCGAAAGCAGTTGATCCAGAACTCGGAACCTGCAGAGGATCTACTGCCTCCGCCAGAGATGACACAGGATCTCGCATCTATGCTAGCTGCGTTCGACTCCGAGGCTGCGGGATATATCAAGTCAGGCGCAATCAACACAAACACAAGAGGAAGGCGATAACAACAATGAAAGAGAGCAGATCCGTTCTGCTCTCTTATTGTGTAAACTTAAGTTTACTTAGTCTTGTGCTACTTCTTGATTCTTTCGAGTAAGAGGCCTGACTGCTCGATGATGCTCATAGCTTCGCTGATCTTCATAGACATAATAGCTATTTCCTTTGTGCAAATGCACGGTTGTCATGACATTTTTATTGATAAAAAGGGTTTAGAATTCTCATTGAATTACCTATATTAGCTGTGAATATGAATCAAAGGACCAACAACATAATCGTATCACTAAACGATAAAGGAGTTCCATCCACTAGAAAACGTCCCGTTCTCGGTGATATGTACATAACGCAAAGTCTAACCGATCCAGAGATGTACGACCAATGGATCTGGTCTGGAGATACTCTCGAATGGCAGAGGCTCGGAAGCATTCCGTTTTTCGATGAGGAGAAGGCTATGAGAAATGAACGAGTTGAGAATGTCAAGACGTACTTCAGAGAACGAAAGGGGGCATCGAAATGAACGACTTTTTGACAAATAGGCGGTCGCAGGCTCTATACTTCGGTCCTTGCGGATGGTGCGTATGATCACTTCAAGAGACGCTTTCATGATACTCGACAAGAACGGATTTCGCGTACCGAACGGTAGTCAAGATGACGGCTACGGAGCGATCACGTACAACGGCGAACGAGTCGGAACGCTGTATGAGGATGAGGTCTACATCGCGTCAGAGTTTCCGCATCTCCGCAACAAGTCCTACGCTGACACAAAGAAGCAGGGAGCGATCAGGCTAGCTTCACGCACAGCGAGATCAGATCTAGAGTACTGCATTCAAGTCTTGTTCAAGTCTCCAGCTGCTTTCGAAGAGGAGATGAGGAACGAACGTGTCAAGAAAGTCAGACGCTATTTCGATACAAGGAAATTCTACTGATGAAGCTCGTGAAAGTAGGAACGATAGTCAAACACTTGAAAGAGCTCGGCATTGAGTGCAAGTACATGAGTGGATCCTTCGTTAGTCTGTATTGGAGAGGCGAAGACATAGGAAATATCTACGAGAGAGATGGTGCAGATAAGCCTCTAGTCGTTCATATTCTCGCCGATCTGAGAGCGGTCGCTGGACCTAACCCTGATGCTGTCGACATCCAGATCTACTGAAACGACTGGAAGGAGACACTAGGCGCTGCTGTCTATCACCTGCAGGGATCAGAAGAGCGTTTCATCGATATGACCAGGGCAAAGCGAGTCCGTAACGTCCAGCAGTATTTCGAGAAAAAGAAAGAAAGATACCTGAGGACTATGATGGGTCGTCTCTCCGATGCGCTAAATGAAGTTGGAACGGCGTTCAAGGAACTGAAGGAGGACTCATGAGATTGACGTACTACGAAGCAATGAATCTCTTGAAGTCGAAAGGTATCGAGTTCGACGGCAACGAACTCCTTCTCGATGGTGAAGTCGTAGGACATCTGTGGGAAAGGGTGCTCGTCATATCCAACGAAATTCCGTCTCTGTACAATCGTCTGTATGCCGAGATGGAGAAGACTAGGATCGGATTGAGCAGCGCCGATGCCAAAGAAGCGATCTCAAGGGCAGTCAAATCTCTCAAATCGTCACCCGTTCGATACGAGAAGACATTGAGAGATATGAGAATCTCTGATATACGCGACTACTTCAACAGACGCAAGAACGCTGTAAACGAAATTGAACAATTCATGTTGGCGGAGATGTGCTGATGGAACTGCTTGACAAGACAAGAGGACCTCTTCTCGGAGGTGTCGCTAACAACCGCAACTTCGCAGTCAATTACATGCGCAATCACGGATTCGAAGTCAAAGCGGACGACATGTCTGAATTTCCGCAGAAGCGCTATTACTATCTTCGTGGAGAGCTCGTGGCGTGGTCGTATGAGAATATCATCTATCTCCAACAGGTTCTGCCATCGCTCATCAAGATGGGTATTCTGGAGCAGAGAAGTAAGACCGAGATACCGTTCGATCTGCCAGGCATCGAGGTCCACAATCGTCTGCAAGCCGCTGTGAAGGAACTCAAGAACAGCTCGGATTCTTATGACGAGCTAGTCAAGAAGTCGAGAGTGCAGAAGGTCAGAGAGTATTTCAAGTACAGGAATATCGCGAAAGAGAATTCAATAGAGTACAACAAGCTAATGAAAGGGCTAATGAGATGACGAGGGAGGAAGTCGAACAAGGAATAGTCGATCTGGGATACTCTACTAACAGAGATCAGGTCAAGAAAGGCGCATCGGTGAGTATACTGATCGATGGCGAGATCGTAGGACTGCTAGGGCAGGAATCTCTACAGCTAGCAGACTACATTCCTAGCATAGTGGGAAAGGATTGGTTGACTATCAACAGACGAATATTCGTGTATTACCGGATGGAGAACATGGACGGCGTCAAAAAGGCTCTAGAAGAGCTGAAAGACAGCGCAGCGAGATATGACAGAGATCTGAGAGAGCGGAGAAAGCTGAATGTCAAGATGTACTTCAAAGAGCAAGAGCTGAAGAAGATGAAGCGAAGAGAGCTCATCTCTAGTTTCAAGCGTGGAGAGCATCTCTCACGAGAAGAGCTACGAGAGCTGTCTGCTATGGGGTATGCGCTATGACAAAGTCAGAGGTACGTGATCTGTTCATCCGCAGAGGATTCAATCTGAGAGAGGAGAAGAGCCAAGACTACACAGTCGTCGAGCGCAACGGCGAGGTAGTGGGCACTATCTATGATGAGGAAGTCTACATAGCTGACAACTATCCGTCTCTCAACCAGGGTAAATCACCAACTTACACAGACACTACGAAGACTATCGTCTCATTCAAGAAGCCGTTGAAGATGGTAGAAGACGCGATAGAGTTTCTCTTAGATTCTGAATATGTATCTAGGACAAGAGAGATTGCAATTGAACGGCTTCAGGCAGCTGGTCTCGAAGTTACTGATGTACCGCGAGACAAGACGAAATATCCCGATCTTCACTTCGAGATATGTTATCACGGCGAGAAGGTCGGTGACATATACGAAAACGAGATGTATCTCGCGACAGCGCTGCCTTCTCTAGAACAGCTGGGCGTATTCACGTCAGTGTATAAGAGCTCGATAGCTTTCGGTGTTCAGAGCGCTATCGATCTGCTTCTGACTGAGACGTTAGAGAGACTGAAGACTTCTGCAGAGAAATACGACGATCTTGTACGTGAGAAGCGCATCACTGACGTTCGAAACTACTTCAAAGACAGAGAAGACACAGAGTTCGTTAAGTCACTACATGACGCAGACAGGAGCTGAGTATGAAGCTGAGCAGAACTGAGTGCATAGAGATGATCGAGAGAGCTGGAATGGAAGTCCAAGTGAAGAACGACATCATCAACGCATATCGAGACAGAGTATTGTACAAGGGCGAGCGAGTGGGCACTGTGTACTACGACAGCGTATCTCTCAGCCCTCACTACGACTATGACGACGATCCAGTGAGGATCCAGTTCAAAGACGAGCCCGCGGCAGAGAGGTTAGAGAAATCTCTCAAGCTGCTAGTCGATTACGAAGCTGTCAAAGGCATGAGAAATCCAGACGCCGAAAGAGAGCTGAGAATTCAGAGAGTAAAGAACGTCCGCAAGTACTTCCAAGACCGCAAGGACGCAGAGACGATACTATCTCAGCCGACATACGACTACGAGAAACTGATCAAGCAGTTGACCAAACTGTCAACAGAGGAGAATCTCAAATGCTGTTAGCAATCTTAGCAGCTATCTATATCATCGTACTCATATCAGCACTACTGTACATCCTCGGATGCTTAGTAGCAAAGCGTATGATCTCAAGGCGAAAGAAGTATCAAGATCATATCGACGATCTGGTAGAAGAGCTGTTCCCTCCATCTATCCAAGACTCTTCTGCTATAGACACGACTGTCCAAGACACGACTGTCCAAGAAGCTGCTGTCATCGAGTCCGATCTCCAGCGCCAAGAGACCAAGCGCAAGATGGTCGCAGACATCAAACGGTACTTCAATCAACGCAAGATGGACGCAGCTCTTCGAGATACAGAGAACAAGATAGGTCTACCGACGAGCTCGCCCATGTTATCCGATGGACCAGTCAGACCGACTCCTCCCTCTATAGGTCTATGGCTCGAATGATCATCTCTCTCCATATATGCGCTATATTGGCATCATTCTCGGCAGGATTCCTGGCCGCTATACCCGGCCCAAAACCGGCATATTCCCCGGGTCCCAGTAGAACCTCTCCTCTCTCCAAAAGTTTGTATTAAGGCATATAAGACACCCCTACCGCCCTCTTCGACTCCCGTGCCCTATATCAACCGGACAGCTCGCATGTTCACGCACGGAGAAATTTCCCAAAATTTTTTCCCCCAAAAAAATTGGCCTCTTACTTTTCCGCAAAAAATCGCAAGTCGCCTGCATCTCACCCGCAGGAATTCGCACTATTCCGCATCTTTCCGCACTACCCCGCAAAACTGCTTTTATGTTACATCCCGCAGAAATTTTTCCAAAAATTTTTTTCCAAAAATTTTTCCCAAATTTTTTCCCAAAAATTTTCGATCCACGGGCGCTTGCGTCGAAAATGCGCTTTATCGGAAAAGGCTCATTTTGGGACTTATGTTACATTCCGAAGAAATTTTCCAAAAAAAATTTTCCAAAATTTTTGGGCGCTCTGCGGGGACTGCGGAAATCTAGAGAAATGTTAGATCGCGAGAAATTTTTTCCAAAATTTTTTCTCAGAAATTTTTGGGACCCCGGACTTACATACAAGTTAAGAGGATCGTGAGGAAAACGTAATGTAATGAAAATATGAGGATGCAAGAAGAGCGAGAGAAATAGATCCTCTCGCTCAGTTCTTGAATTATGAGAAATCTCTTCTCTACTAAGCCACAGCATGGCTCTAAGCCATAGTTCCACCCCAAGAGGTAGGTATCTGAGCCCTCTCTGCTGCACCAGAATCAGTATCTTTACCACAATTACCGAACGTGGAAGTGTGAGATGGTACAGGAGCTTGAGTGCTTGCTTGCTGGTATAAAGCTAGTGCCCCAGACTGTACCTTTACACATCTATAGAACATGCTACTCATATTCGTACAAGAGCTAGTATTGAACAATGGTACTGTAGTGAGAGCAGTACAGTTATTGAACATGCTACTCATATCAGTACAAGAACTAGTATTGAACAATGGTACTGTAGTGAGAGCAGTACAGTAATTGAACATCCTACTCATATTCGTACAAGAGCTAGTATCAAATAATGGTACTGTAGTGAGAGCAGTACAGCTATAGAACATGTAACTCATATTCGTACAAGAGCTAGTATCAAATAATGGTACTGTAGTTAGAGATGAGCAATTCCGGAACATGCTACTCATATTCGTACAAGAGCTAGTATCAAATAATGGTACTGTAGTGAGAGCAGTACAGTAATAGAACATGCTACTCATATTCGTACAAGAGCTAGTATCAAATAATGGTACTGTAGTGAGAGCAGTACAGTAGTCGAACATGCTACTCATATTCGTACAAGAGCTAGTATCGAACAATGGTACTGTAGTTAGAGCAGTACAGCTATTGAACATGCTACTCATATTCGTACAAGAGCTAGTATCAAATAATGGTACTGTAGTTAGAGATAAGCAATCGGCGAACATATAGCTCATATTCGTACAAGAGCTAGTATCGAACAATGGTACTGTAGTTAGAGCAGTACAGCTATTGAACATGCTACTCATATTCTCACAAGAGCTAGTATTGGCTCCTAGTACTTCAACCAATCTTGTATTGTTCATAAAGAGGCTTGTCCAGTCAGTGCTATTCTTGTAGATGTCCCAGACGTTCTCGTCAGCATCGACAAGAGTCTGACTGTCTCCCATAGTAGGTGTATAGCCAGAAGTGAACTTGCATCGAATAGTGAATGGAGGAAGTCCTAGAGGATTGTAAGGATCAACTGAGCTACCTTTGTCGTAGTGAAGCTCTCTGTCAGCTGCGATCATCGAGACGGTCGGTCCGCCCAGAGCTTCTCTTGCGCTCTGGTCTGATGTGTAGTCTGATAAGGTAGGATATAGATTGATATAATCTGCCATATTGAAAAATTCTCCTTTTAACGCCAACAGAGACTCTTTACACGATCTCTAGAGTGACTTTTTTGCTCAATATGATTTATTTATAAATATATCCAATAGAGAAGCATGATAGAGAAGCATGATAGAGAAAAAGGACAGCAGATATGGGTAGCGGAATCTTCGAGCAAGAGTGGCTGTGCAGCACTGTCAGAGAGAAGCCAGTGTACTGCACAGCAGTCGATGGAAAGAACGTCAGCGAGGATGACGCTGCGCTATCTGAGCGTGTCGCTATCGAAGGAATCGATCTATACGGACTCAAGATGGCTTACTATCCAGTCTCAGAGCACGCCTATCAGGACGGCGCTGTCTCGATAGATCCTCTGTTCGGAGAGCAGCAGATGGAGACGATCGACAGAGCGTTCTGGTTCATGGGATATGTCTCTCAGTTGCCTCCAAATGTCAGAACATATCAGCTTCAGGGCATCTGGGGCGAAGACATAGTCCAGCTGTACGTGTCGACTGCTGCTTTCCTGTACTTCTCCACTTACGGCGGATCAGACCGTAACACTCCAGAGATGCACGGCAAGATGCCGCCACGGATAGGAGATGTCGTATATATTCCTAACAACGGCACTCTGTACGAGATCGTGGACGTGAAGAACTGGGAAGAGGCGTTCGGACTCACTCCGAGGTACAAGCTCATCACTCTTAGAGTCTTCAAGGACAACAAGAAGACTGTATCAAGTGATCCGAGCATTCCAGCTGACGATCCGATAAGAAGAGCGTCTCCGAGCGAGGTCTCTGCATATCAACCCACTACAGACGTTCTCAAGATAGATCCAGCAGAGACTCCAGACGAAGACAGAGTGGACTTGTTCGACTGGATGTACGACTTCAACAAGGAGAAGAGATGAATAAGCTCGACCGATTCGGATATTACGAAGAAGACGATGACGACGACGAAGAGGAATTCGACGGAGAAGACTTCGACTCTGAGGAAGATAGAGAAGCTCTGCTGTTCAACGAGCTGACTCTGAGGCAGATCAATCGAGAGCTAGTGTGCTTAGACAATCGAGACTTGGTCGAATTTCTCGCATGGGAGCTAGACCGTCTCGACTTCACTGACGACAGCGAGCTAGTGCTGGTCGGGATAGAGTTCGACACGCAGTATCTCTTGCAGTTCTACAACATAAGAGAGGACAAGACTGTCAAGACTGCGACTGGCGCTGGAAACATATACATGCTTGTCGACGGATGGATCATGAAGACGCTGACTGACTTGTACATCGATCGTCTATATGGAGATCTAGCCGACGTATATCCGTCAGATATGACAGACTGTCACATGAACATATTGATCGACATTCTCGACTGGAAGAAAGAGAACGAGATCGAACCCATCGGTTCTAAGAGCCCAGAAGACGGACCCCGCGAAGATAAGTAGAGGGTACGTTGTGCATTATGATTCCCGCTGGGGTCCTCTTGTCTCCCTTCGTGACCCTGACATCCCACAGCTGCACGTGATCGACTTCTAAGCTTCTCCTGATGATCTCGTACATGCACTTGTCTCCTGGATCGAGAGCGTCTATGCACAGCACTCCGACATCGAGATCGACGTTCTCTATAATTTCGTTTTTAGCTGGTTCTGGGGCGTTTTCTTCTGTAGAGATAGTTTCTGACGGCTTGAGCGTTTTAGCCTCTTTGACGGCTGTTTCCAGCGGATTCTTGATCCAGTTTGGGGTACGAGGGTTAGTTACGATCTTCTTGATAGCTTCGATGAGCATTCTGCACTGCTGTCTCTCGATAGAAATCTGCTCTGCCATGAATTTTTCTCCAGTTTTTTGTTTACGATCCCGATAAAGTTTCTTATATTTATGATGAGGCTGGACTTTCTCTTTGCCGTCCAGCTTTGCTCCTGGATTCACAGGTTTCCATATTTCCTAGTGAATTCTTGGTTAGGTTGGCGCCGGGTCAGTTCACCTCCTTCACTGACCCGGCGTTTTTTCAGCTATAAATAATTCAAACAGATCTGCTCTTGTACGAATAGCAGACTCAAGGAGAATTTTTATGGCTAAGTGGGTCAACAAATATCCGAACTCGACTGGATATGAATCCGAGACTGAAGCGCGAAACGCTCTCGGCAAGACTGTTTCTCTCGTCCTGAATCCGAGAACTCTTCATTACGACAAAGGCAATGGTGGAGGGGGGGGTCCTTCCAGCTTACACAGTTAGACTCAAGTACGTCGATGGATATGATCCACATGATCACTTCGGAAACAACACGAATCTCACTCAAGTTTCATCGAGTCCTAACGTATGGGATGCGACTAAGGTCCAGAACAGTACGAACATGGAAGGCTGGATCGGTGTAAACGGGGCTATTGACGAGAATCTCCTTGAAGTGATCGCTGCTAACACGACTGGCGTTACTACTATGGCTAGAATGTTCCAGAACTGTCGTGCACTTACCTCAGTTCCACGCTTTGACACTAGTTCGTGCACAACGACTCAGTACATGTTCCTAGCCTGCTATCAATTGACGTCTTCTCCGCTGTTTGACACTTCATCTGTAACTAATATGGAGGGTATGTTCGAGAGCTGTATATCACTTACATCGGTTCCTCTTCTGAGCACTGCTTCTTGTACAACGATGGATATAATGTTCAAGAATTGCTACAACGTAGAGAGTGGAGCATTGGCTCTATATCAGCAAGCCTCAGAACAGACAACGCCTCCAGCATCTCATTCAGGCACATTCACCGACTGCGGTAGAGACTCAGTAGCTGGATCTGCCGAGCTTTCTCAGATTCCTCAAGACTGGGGTGGTACTTATTCTCCAGCAGATCCTTACAATCCACTGAATCTTCCTGCTTACACAATTCGCATTAGGTGCGTTGATGGCTATGATGCTAGTAGCTGGTGGGGA
>Ga0310690_10000275_pt1 | contig 119607 bp, 90 predicted proteins | sample AusTroGonzalo_MG_2_FD_207661 | JGI IMG/M metagenome (GOLD analysis project Ga0310690, IMG submission 207661) | Bovine rumen microbial communities from tropical cattle in Woodstock, Queensland, Australia - Gonzalo_04 (v2) (version 2) | ecosystem: Host-associated > Mammals > Digestive system >...
AGGATTTCGATTCTCCGCTCGGACAGTCCACAGGTGCAGCTGTTATCTTCGGAGCAACAGGCGGCGTTATGGAAGCTGCTCTTCGTACCGCTTACGAAGTTCATACCGGCAAGACCCTTCCGAAGGTCGACTTCATGGAAGTCCGCGGTCTTGAAGGCCTCAAGGAAGCTGTAATCGATGTTGACGGTCTTCCTGTTAAAGTCGCTGTATGCTACGGTCTTGCAAATGCACGCAAACTTATGGAAGAGGTACGCGCAGGCAACCCGAACGGCTATCACTTCATCGAAGTCATGGCTTGCACAGGCGGCTGCATCGGCGGCGCAGGTCAGCCCTACCATCACGGCAACGGTGAAATCATCGCTAAACGTATGGAAGCTACCTACCGTGAAGATGCTGGCAAACCGATCAGAAAGTCTCACGAGAACCCGGATATCATCGCGATCTACAAAGAGTACTACGGTGAGCCGAACAGCCATCTTGCACACGAACAGCTTCACACTCACTACTTCGACAAGAGTGCAAAAATCGAAGTCGTTGACTAAGTAGTTCAAGCCTGATTCATTTTTCAGCCCCGGTCCGCCGGGGCTTTTTTTTGCTGTCGGGTTGCAAATTTTCGTTATCCTGTGATTTCGTGATCCCGAGATCTCGATCTGCGGCGCAATGCAATCCCGAGCGGCAGTGTAATTCTTGTTTTTTCTAGTTATTTCTTTAAAATTTTGGCGATTTTGATCTGTTTCGGAGGATAAAATGAAAAAAATCGTGCTTTTAACTCTTGCTTTTATGCTTTTGATCTCCTGTGATGATGCGAAAAAAGTTTCCCGTGTGCCTGAGAAAAAGTCTGAAAAAACTATTGAAAACGTAGTGAAAGATGGCGAAATCGAGGTAAAGGGGCTTGAAAACGAGATCATCGGAGAGGATTTCGACAAAGGAAAAAACATTCACGCCTTTGAAATGGTTTCGATAAAAAGCGGTCAGAAGGTTAAATTCGGCGGCTTCAAGGGTAGAAAGATCCTTGTCGATTTCTGGGCGAGCTGGTGCGAGCCCTGCATTGCGATGTTCCCCGAACTCAACAAGCTGAAAGCGAAGTATGAAGACGGCGAAAAGACGCTGAAGATCCTTTCGGTCAGCGTCGATCCTATGCCAGGTAAGATCAAAAAGATCATTGCCGACAAAAGTGCTCAGTTCGACGTTCTTCAAGCTCCCGAATCGCTTGCAGAGTCAGGTATTATTATGCCATACATGGTCCTTGCGGACGAAAACGGAAAGGTCATCGCCGTTTCAAACGGTCAGCACACCTACGAAGAGCTTGAAAAGCTGGTCGAAACCAAGGCTGAATAGCTATGCGGCGTCTTCTCTTATTATTTTTCCTTCTGATTTTCGTGCAGATGCTTGCAGGTGCCGAGGGGGCTAAGCCTGACGTCGTCAAGAAGTTTTCCGACGGTTCGATCAACTTTACGAAGCGTGAAATGACAGTCCGCGGAGACGGGATCCCAGGGCCTAACGTCATCAATGCCGCTTCCGCAGTGACCGCAGCCGAGAAGATGGCAGTAAAAAGCGCACGTCACCGTGCGATCGATGCATTGTCGTCGCTCAAACTTGCCGATAAAAGGACTCTGAAGGTTTTTTTTACCGAGCAGGGTAAACCCGACTTTATATCCGATCTGGTCACGGAATCGGATTTTTCTCAAATAAAATCAAAGAGATATTATTCAAATTCGATGGTCGAAGTCACCTTCATCGTCAACATGGACAGCTGGCTTCGTGCTATAAGCGAGGCAGCGGGTCAGGAACTTTTGACCGATTGACTTCCGGTTCTTCTTACATAAAATATATAAGTTTATTTCTTGTTTTTCTGGGGGGTTACCATGAAAAAAATTAATTTTATGATGTTTTTCGCCGCGATCGCGCTTGCCTTTTTTGTCTCCTGCGGCAGCGGCAGCAATGATGATGAGAAGCCGGACACGGGTGATACGGTCACTGATACCGGAGACTCGGGGACAGATACCGGAGATACCGGGGATACTGGGCCGGACGGTGACACGGAGCCTGCCGACACGGGCGACAGCGGACCTGACGGCGATACCGGCGACAGCGAACCCGATGGTGATGCAGAACCATCTGATACCGGCGACAGCGAACCCGACGGAGATGCAGAGCCGGCCGACACCGGCGATACCGGCTCTGATGACGACACCGGCGACAGCGGAGAAGGCGGCTGGGAGTTGAAATACCAGAAGGCTGACGAACACGCAGCGGAAGTTTCTGACGGAACGGTGAAGGCGAACAACGATCTCGGAATGAAGATGTTCAGCAGGATCGCAACCGCCGAAGCGGGTAAAAACGTAATGATTTCACCACTTTCGGTTTCTATCGCTATGGCGATGAGCACAAACGGCGCGTCGGGTGAAAACCTTGACGAAATGAAGGATGCACTCGGTTTCGGCGATATGGAGCTTGCCGACGTGAACGAGCAGTTCAAACACCTTATCGCAAGCTTAGTGGAAGCCGACAAAGACCTTGTTCTTGAGATCGCAAACTCGGTCTGGATGCTCGAGGATTTTTCGCTTGATGTCAAAACTGCATTTACAGATGTCCTCCAGGAGTTCTACGATGCAGAGATTTTTACCGAAGGTTTTACGGTTGAAAACATCAACGCATGGGTCTCCGAAAAGACGAGCGGCAAGATCGACAAAATCATTGAAGAGATCGGCGAGGATGTCGTCATGTATCTCATCAACGCGATCTACTTCAAGGCGGCGTGGACGACCGCTTTCAAGGAGGAAAACACTCACGAAAATGTTTTCACTCTCTCCGACGGGACAGAAACGACTGCGAATTTCATGAGTTTCGGTGAAGATGAGGAGACACCTGCGTTCCTTGCATATTCGTCAGACCACGGCGACAAAAACGGATTTTCCATGATCAGGATCCCCTACGGACGCGGTGTCTTTGCATTTTACGGTATCGTTCCGACTTCCTGGAACAAAACGAATATCGATGATTTCATTGCGAAGATCGCTGAAAACGGCTTGGAAAGCTATATGACGCTGCTGCATGAAGAGAGTGATGTTTCGCTCAAACTGCCTAAATTCAAGTTCGAGTATGAAAATTCGCTTGTCGATATATTCAAGGATCTTGGTATGGAAAAGGCTTTTGAACCGGGCGGGTTCCGCAATATCGCCGAACTTCCGCACGATCCTTTTATTTCCAACATCTTTCACAAGACATTCATCGAAGTCAACGAAGCGGGCACCGAAGCTGCGGCTGTCACGGCAGTTGAATACAGTGACAACGCTATTTCCGGCGGATTTTATGCGGATCGTCCCTTCGTGTTCGTGATCCGCGACGACAGAACCGGTTCCATCCTCTTCATCGGAAAGGTCGAAAATCCTGAAGCTGAATAAGTTCGCTGTTTAAAAACTCAATAAAATCTTTTACTTGAAGAACTCTGCCATAAAGATTTCGATCTCTTCGGTCGTTGAAGTGAGCTTCGCCTTTTCGACCCCCTTCATCCCCGTTTCGATCTGCGAAAGCCTGGAAAGCGCGTTTGTGATTTCGCGGTTTTTGTAGGAATCGACGATCGCCATGGCGTTGTTCCGCATATAAAAAATGCGTTTTTCCTGCATGTAGGAGGAAAATTCGCCCTGACGCCCTTCGTTCTTCATTATCTTACCGGTCAGAAGAGCCTCGAAGTGTTTGAAAAACATCGAAAGCATCACCGAATTGACTCTCTGCTCCGTCTCCAGAATGATCGTATCGCGGTAGAGTCTGATCGCCTGCGGGATCTGTTTTCTAATCAGGAAATCGAGGATTTTGAAAATCTTCTGCTCGCTCAGTTCGTTGAGCAGTGCATCCGCCTCGGGGTAGGATACAGTCTGTTTGCCGCGGCTCTCCGCAAAAAGACGCAACTTGCTGATTTCGTTTGAGATGTAGAACATGTCGCGGTTCGGTGAATTGAGAAAGAAATTATAGATCTCTTCATCTGCTGTCACCGGCGAGAGCGATTTTTTTATGAAGTTTCTGAGTTCGGCGGTTGAGGGCGGCTCGATCACAAAGTAGTTTTTGTCGAGCTTCTGAAGCCTTTTGTAAAATTTCGAGCGCTTGTCCAGCGAAGTGATGAAGACGATCAGGTAGTTGGCGAACTCGCTTCGGTCGATGTAGGAATCCAGCGCCGTCTGGTCGCTCTCCGCGAGCTTCTCCGGCAGGTTCAGAAGTACGATTTTGCCTGTGCCGAAGAATGAGATCTCCCTTGCTGCACCGATAGCCTCTGAAACGGCGTTCTGCTGATCGTCAGGATCAAGGCAGAAAAGCTCTTCTCCGCCGTTCTTCTCAGCGATTTCGCGCAGTTCCGCTTTGAAACACTTGAAGATATAGCGTTCCGGAGTCGAGAAAAAGAAGATCCCGCCGCTCTCCGGCCTGTCAAAGTTTATGAACTCTTTTATTGAAGGAGGAAAGGCTGCCAAGTTAATCCTCCCTGCGGATTTCGTGCATGATCTCTTCGCCTGTTGCGGAATATTCTCCGTTATCGTCGCGGAGCGTTACGATGCCGCTCTGGGCCGCGTAGCTGTTCTCCTTCTTCGGATTGAAGACGAAATCGGCGGTGAAGGTCGATGGCGAACTCTTTGCCGTTTCACGAAAAAACACGATATTTTTAAGGTGATATCCGTGCCTGGCGGCCGAAGACAAAGCATACTGCAGCCTCTCGAGCGGATAGACGAGCATGAAGTGTCCGTCGACCCTCAGGATCTTTGCAGCCGATGCCATGAAGCTCTCCAGACTGCCGCAGATCTCGTGTTTCGCGATCGCCTTTTCAGAATCTTCGGCAACTCTTCCGCTTGTCCTCTGATGGTACGGCGGATTTGTGAAAACAAGATCGTATTTGGCGTGTTTTTCGCTGCAGAAATCGGAAAAATCGGCAAGAACAGGGGTCAGTGAATCTGAAAGCGAGTTCTCTCTGATGTTTTCCGAGAGCAGCTCGAAAAGTGATTTCTGGATCTCGACGCAGTCGATCTGCGCACTGAAGCCTCTGCGTTTCAGAACTATCGGGACAACGCCCGTTCCGGAGCCGATTTCCAGAGCCCTTGAACAGGCTGCCGGAGCATTCAGTGCCGTAAACCACGACAGAAGCATCGAATCTGAGGTGAAACGATAACCCGTGACGCTCTGCCGGAGTATGGTGTCTTCGCTGAAAATCCTATTTCGAGAAGTTGCCGTATCCATAAAAAATTAAAGGACTTTTCTCAGGATATCTTCTTTTTTGATCGCGCCTTCGCGGAGGATCTCGATGTTGTGCGGCTCGACCTTGACGATCGTCGAGGGGAGGTTCGTCGGCTTTGCCTGATGTTCGATCGAGATCGAATCGTCGCAGATCAGGACGCCGTCGATAAGTCCGTCGAATGTCGAAAAGATCTCACTGTAGTTCGTTGCGGGCGGCTTCCCCGTGAGGTTGGCGCTCGTGCTGATGATCGGGTGTCCGACGAGGTCGATGAAGGTGTTGATGAAGGGGTATGGCGAGCAGCGGATGCCTACGAAGCCGGTTCCGCCGGTGATTACGTCGGGGAGTTTCGACTTGCATTTGTGGACGATGGTCATCGGTCCCGGCCAGAAAAACTTGGCGAGTCTCTGGGCTACCGGCAGAAATCCGTCGATGAGCTCATCGAGCATCTTTGCGCGGTTGTTGTTCGAAATTAAAACCGAAAGCGGCTTGTCGGGGCGGATCCCTTTGATCTGCTTGATCCTGAGGATGGCGTCCTGTTCGTAAATGATCGTTCCCAAGCCGTAGACCGTTTCGGTCGGATACGCGACAATCTGACCCTTGTTCGCGTTGAAAGCTGCCTCTTCAACCGAAAAAATATCCATATTAAACCTCGCTGATAAGATCTTGAATCCGTTTGTCTTTTTTCTCTATCTCCTCAATCATCCGCGCCTTGTAGGCTAAGAGCTTGGCGGCTGTCTCCTCATCGGAAGCCGCGATGATCTGAGCTGCGAAGAGAGCCGCGTTTTTAGCTCCGTCGATAGCCATGCAGGCAACCGGGACGCCGGACGGCATCTGGACCGTCGAGTAGAGGGAATCGACACCGTGAAGTGAAGCCGAATTGATCGGGATCGCGATCACCGGTTTGATCGTGTGACCGGCAACGACTCCTGCGAGGTGAGCTGCCGCTCCCGCGCCGACTATAAAACATGTGCCGTCAAAATTCTTAACAAGTTCAATTGTTTTTGCCGGGCTTCTGTGCGCTGAACTGACATGAACCTCAAAGTCGATACCGAATTCTTTCAGAGTGGAAACAGCCTTTTTCATGACATCCCAGTCGGAGTCGCTGCCCATGATGATCATAACTTTTTTCATTTTGCCTCACTATTTTTCAGTGAATTTACCAGGTTGAACGAGCCGTTCAGCTCGTCTATCTTCTGAAGTGACTCGTCGATGCACTTCCTGACTGCGTTCATGTTCGCAGGGGTCTGCGAATGCGAAAAAATCTTAACGTTTCTCGAGCAGCCGAGAAGGTGGTCCGTCACGTCGTATATCTTTTTGTCGATCGCATCGGGTGCCGCCTGTTTAAGCTGCTGGATCTGCTTACCGTTTTTCAGGGTGGATTCGACCTCCTTCAGGATCGCGTCGATGTAGTCGGGATCGACCGCCTTTGCAGCCGCAAGGCTCATCGAGAGCGTGACCAGACGGTAGGCAAGCGAAAGCTCTCCGATCGCAAGAGCCTGAGTCTTGGATGCAAGCAGTTTTTCGCTGGCGGCATCCGCCGAAACGATGAATGTGAAAGCTAAAATTAATAAGGAAAGGAAGAATTTTTTCATAGCTAACCTCCCAAATGGGGCGATTATAGTTTTCACTGTGCGGATTGTCAAAAAGTCGGGATCTGAATCAGCCCTTTACGCCGCCGGCGGTGAGTCCGCCGATGAGATTTTTCTGCAGAACGAAGAAGAGGATCATGACCGGAAGCGAAACGATTATAGCTCCCGCTGCGAAGTGGCCCCACTCGGTCGAGAAGCTCCCGACGTAATTCTGGAGCGTGACGGGGAGCGTGAAGGCGCGTTCGTTGCCAAGGAAGGTCGCTGCGAGGATGAATTCGTTCCATGCCGTCATGAAGCTGAAGAGCGCCGTGACGACGATCGCCGGCTTTGCGAGCGGCATGATGATTTTGTAGAAGATCATCCACTGGGTCGCGCCGTCGATCAGCGCAGCCTCTTCAAGATCCTTCGGGATCGTGTCGAAGTAACCCTTCAGCATCCAGACGCAGAAGGGGATCGCCGTGGTCGAGTAGACAAGCACGAGACCGGCGATGCTGTTGAGGAGACCGAGTTTGTCGAGCAGGATGTAGAGCGGGATCGCCATGACGACGCCCGGGAACATCTGGCTGACCAGGAACATCTTCATCCCGAGCTTTTTCCCGGGGAATTCAAAGCGCGAAAAGGCGTAGCCGGCAGTCGTCGCGAGGGTTATCCCGAGAAGCGTCGTCGCCGCCGAGATGAGGACGCTGTTCAGGAACTGTCTGCCGAAGAGCCAGCCTCCTGCCGAGTCTTTCGTGAAGATGACGTCCCTGAAGTTGCCGAGGTAAAATTCCGTCGGCAGCGGATTTGCCGAGAGCGAAAAGCCCTGACTCGGGCTGAGAGCCATTTTTATGACCCAGAGCACCGGATAGAGAACGATCCCGCAGATGATGATCAGCGAAACATGCATCAAAACTGCCTTTGTCCACGAAATTTTTTCCTTTGCCATAACATTCCCTCAAAAACTGTCGGCCGCCGGAGCGGCTCTTAGAACAGGTAAAGATACCGTCAAAGCTGAAAAAGTAAAAAAAACAGAGTAAAAAAGTTGACAACATGATTTTCACAAGTAAATAAACCGCCGCTTTTTTGTTTTTTATAAATTGATTTCTCTGAATGGGTCGGTAGCTCAGATGGAAGAGCATCTGACTTTTAATCAGGGGGTCGCGGGTCCGAGTCCCGCCCGACCCACCATTCAGTCTTTTTTGTGCGACCTTTTCGTCTAGTGGTTAGGACATCGGCCTTTCACGCCGGTAACGGGGGTTCGAGCCCCCCAAAGGTCGCCATTTTTTTATAAATCGCGGACATCACATGAGATTCAATCGTTTTCTAAAGGATAACCTGAACGATGCAGTACGTCTTTTCGACCCGTTGAGGAGAGCCGACCTCTTTTTGAAGTCGTTCTGCAGCGAAAGGCGGATCGGAAAGCGCGACAGGGCCTGGCTCGGAGACCGCTTCTTTTTTTACCACAGACACAAGCTCCTTTTCGACCGTTTGGCGGATGATCCGGAAGAACTGGCTGAAATCGTTTCTGAATTTTATGAAGACGAGCTCGATGACGGGTTGAAGGCGAAGGTCGCGGAACTCAAAAAATCAGGCGGGTTCGATGCGCTTTTCAACCGTTCGTTCCCGGAGTTCCTGGCCGCTAGGATCGAATCGCGCTTCGGCGGCAGCGCCTTTTCGTGGTTCAACTCGAAACCGGCGGTGCATCTTCGCGTCAATATCGCAAAAACTTCGGTCGGAGAGGTGATGCGGGAGCTCGAAAACGAGGGGTTCAAAAGCACTCCGAGTCCGATCTCACCGTGTGGTCTGATTTTGGAGCCGACACAGAAAAGTCTAAAAAATTCAAAGTGTTATGAGAACGGTTTGGTCGAGTTCCAGGACGAATCGAGCCAGCTTGCGGCCTGCCTCGTCAATCCTGAGACACGCCGTCTTTTCGATGCCTGTGCTGGAGGCGGAGGTAAGTCGCTGGCGGTCGCCTCGCTCTTTCCGGAGATAAAGATCGTCGCCTCGGACAGCAGGACCTTTATCTTTGACGAGATCAGATCGAGGGCTGCCCGTGCCGGAGCGGATATCGTGCCGGAGACTTTCAAGGCTGTCGAAAACCGGAAGTTCGATACAGTCATGGTCGATGCGCCGTGCAGCGGAAGCGGAGTTCTCAGGCGGAATCCTGCGGACAGGTGGCAGATCACGGCCGGGACCGTCGCGGAGCTCAGCAGGCTCCAGCTTGAACTGCTGACTAAGTTCTCAAAACTCGTTTCGGAAAGAGGAGAAGTGATTTACATTACTTGCAGTTTCCTTGAAGAGGAGGACGAAATGGTGGTCGGGCGTTTTCTTTCGGAAAATCCCGATTTCGAGCTTCTTTCAGCGGCTGAGAGACTGAGGAGCTTTCTGCCGGCTGACGCCGTACTTCCGGAGATCGTAGAGGGCGGTTTTTACAGAGCCGCTCCCGGTCACGAGCGCGATATCCTCTTCGGAGCGGTGCTTCGTCGAAAATTTTAGCTGACTTTTTTTCACTTTACTTTCAAAATTCCGCTTATTCTGTATAGTTCACGCGTATTAAAGGGGGTAGTGTGAACAGAGTTGCCGCGTTTTTCAAATCGGCCCGCTTCGTCGAGGTCGCGATCATGCTGGGGTTTCCGGTCATAGGTCTCATTTTTGCATTTGACGAGCCTGCGCAGCTGGTTTCGCCGAAACCGCTTCTGTTCGTTGCTGCGGTTTTCGCCCTTTTTACGGCGATATATGCCTGCAACGGGCTCTGCGGAGCAGGTGAGGATTCCGAAAACGAGAGACTTGCGGATCTGTCCGGCAGAAAGCGGAGTTTTATCGTTACTCTGTTGATTTCACTGGCTGTTTCTTTTGTGTGTTTTTTTTATATCAATCCGCTCCTGCTCGGGATGGCGGTCCTCAGCATGGCGCTTTGGACGCTCTACTCCTTCCCGAAGATCGGGTTCAAGTACCGTCCCCTGCTCGGGACTTTCCTGCACTTCGCGGGCGAGATCCTGCACTTTCTGATGGGCTACATCGTGATAAAGGAGATCGATGCGGGCGCTGTTTTTGCCTCGATATATTTCGCCCTGCTCTTTGCGGCGGGACATCTGAACCACGAGCTCATCGACTACGATTCGGATAAAAAGACGGGGATAAAGACCGGCGCTGTCACATTCGGAAGGAGAAACTGGGAGATCCTGTCGCTTGCCGTGACCTCGTTTTCGACGCTCTACCTCGCCGTGCTGCTCCTGGCCGGCGTGATCCCGTGGGCCTCGGCATTTTTTGCCGCTGCCGGCCTCTGTCACGTCGTTTTCAGGTTCCTCCGCTTCGGCAGGGAGGCTGTTCAGCGGAAGTATCTTGCCGAGAGGAGGTTTTACCGCGCTGTCTACTTTGCGGCGGGAGTCATGTTTATTTTGGTTAAAGTTGTAAGTCATGGATAATAATGTAAATATTGTTTATTTTACCGATAAGCCGGCGGCAGGAAAGGTCGCGGCGGCACTGAAAAAACGCGGGCTGAAGCCGAAGCTCCACCATGTCAGGCGCTGCAAACGGCCCGATGACATCCTGGACTATTTTTTGTTCGAAAAGCCGGCTCTCGGGACGCTCGAAAAGGGGTATCTGAGAGATGACAAAAAGGAGCAGCTGGTCCTGCTTTCGCTTCAGAAATCCTTCCTCGACGAGATCTATTCAACTGTGGCCGGCTCAGGCCCGATCTACGTCGAGTACGATGCAAGTGCCGAATATTTCTACCTGAAAAAGCTCTTTTCCAAATTCGGGAAATCCTTTTACAGCTTCGGACACCTCAACGAAACGGATTCGATTTTTGTCGTCAGAGGGGCTCTGGATATCGGTTTCCACGAGGCCTCATTCTTTGACTGCGCCGGACTTTTTAAGGAAGATCCCGGGCTCGTCGAGCTCAACTATCCGGAATTCAACGGGATCCTGGCGCTTGATGTCCCGCCTGACGCGATCCCCTTCAAGTATGTCGGACTTTTCAGGTCGCCACTGCAGCTGACGCGGAACATCATAAGGTTTTACAACGCCGGGTCCTGCGGCGCACGTCACGAAAAGGTGATGATCTACAATCCGCCGAAGCAGGATTTTTATACACTTCACAAACGTGCATTCGAATTCGGCAGATTCCTGGGTGAACGCGGCAGAAATATTGATGATTTTTCCGAGGTGCCTGCCGGAACGACTGTTTTGACGTGGTCATCGCAGCGTTTTTTCAGCCACCTTTCAAACGGCCTGCGCCCTGTCGTCGTGACGAAATCGCTCCTTTCGCCTCTTTGGGTTCAGAAAAACAGGAGTCTTGCGGAGATAATCAATTCCGAAATAGATTTGACACTTTATTCGAAGCTTGTTACCTTCATCAAGCTTTCGGAGGTGTAGATGCGGAAATTCAACATCCTGATTTTATTTTTGTTTTTAACGCTGAATCTCACGGCGGAGGAGGATGCCTTCACTATCTACATGCTTGGCGGCGAGATCGGCGAAAGCGTCGATACGTGGAAAGAAAATAGGGGCCCGGACGGCAGTTGCGAGCTCGAGCTCACCTCCAGGGCGGTGATGAAGATAGTCCGCGGCGGCGGTGCGGTCGAAATGACGACTGTGACGAAGCTCTCGGCGGACTGCCTCACCTTCGAACCGAAGCGGATCGAATCGGTCGTCCGCGATATGTCTTCGGGCGAGACCCTTCGCGGCGTAAATAACGGAGGACTCTTCAGCACGGAGATAATCCGGGGTTCGAAGAGCGAGAGGTCGTCGGTACGGCTCAGCGGCGGCGCCACCTTTTTCAGCCTGATTTTCAAGAAGCTCAGCCCGGAGGATTTTCTGAAGGGCGGACGGGCCAGGGTCATCTCTGAAGAGAGCCTGCGCGAGTCGGAGATCAGCTACTCCGGTCAGAAGATGCCCGACGGTTCAGTAGTCGCGACGGTCATCTACCAGGGGATCCCGATGAGGTACACCCTTGCCGGCGGAAAGGTGATGAAATCGGAGGTGCAGAACGGGCTTCTGGTCTACAAAAGAAAGGGCGCCCGGCTCCCCGACGGCGCTGGGGTCTCGTCTGCTGTCCCCGACATCCTCGAGAAATCCAAGAACAGGAATCTGGGTCTTTTCATCTCCGATCCGAGAAAGGCAGGGAAGGTCGTCTTTCATGTCGAGAGTGAAAGTTTTTCAATGATTCCGGATACATGCTTCCAAAAGAAGGATCCCGTGACCGGAGAGATAACGGTCGATGCGACCCGCCGCAACTGTCTGGACGCGCCGAAGCCGGAGGACACCCTTCCGAATCTTTACGAGGACAGCAGCGACCCGGAGATAGTCAGGACGGCAAAAAAGGTAGCGGGCAGCGCGGCGGACAGGGATGAGAAGATCGAGAGGGTCGCAAAGTTCGTCAGCCGCCATATTTCAAACAAAAACTACGACCACAGCAACCTTACTGCAAGCGAGGTTCTTCGGAAAAAGAGCGGCGACTGCACAGAACATTCGACGCTTTTTGCCGCACTTATGCGGGCTCTGGGCGTACCGGTGAAGATGGTCTACGGACTTGTCATGACATCGGACGGAGAGTTCTTCTTCCACAACTGGAACGAGGCTCTGGGCGATACCGGCTGGGTCACGGTCGATTCGACCTTCAGGCTCGTACCGGCTGACGCGGCTAGGATTACGATAATTTACGGCGGGGCCGACAGCAGCTCCCGCGAACAGGTCTCTCTCTCGGTCTTCAGGTTCCTGAGCGGCATGAAGATCCGGGTGAAGAGCTTTTCGGAAGGCGGTTTAGGGAGGTAAAATGAGGATAAAGACATCTGTATTTCTTATATTCATGCTGCTGGGGCTTGCACTCTCCGGCAGTGAATATTTCAACGACGGCAACGATCCTCTCGCGAAGGTAACTGACACCTCGTGGGGCAACCGTTCCAGAGAGCTGCGCCACGCGCTGGATGTCCAGAACTGCGGAAAGGGCTGCGGCGCGCTGCTGAGCTACAACTCGGGTTTCGTGATGAATCCGGCGGCAACGATGCTCGAACAGCTCTTCTCGGTTTCGGCGATCTACCAGTTCCTGGATGCGATGTCGGTCTCCGTCAACGACTCCAAGACGACGGTCGTGGGCGGCGGTATCCTCTATTCGTACAACGCCGGTCTCCACCACATCAAGACGAACTTCGCGTTTCCGATCTGGCCTGGCTACATCTACGGCGGGATCAACATGAACAACTACATCGGTGATTTCGCACCGCGTCAGATCAAGGATTTCAACTCCCACTCGTTCGATATCGGCATCACCGGAAACATCCTGAACCTTGTCTATCTCGGCTTCGCGGCACTGGATGTCTGGACTTTTGCCGGAAAGGACGTCCCGAGGAAGCTCTGCTGGAACATCGAGGTGAACATCAAAAACATGATCTACATCAACAACGGCTGGCAGTACCACCTGCAGCAGGGGAAGGAGGGCTATCCGGATCCCAGGAAGACGATGAAGGGCTTCGACTTTTACACCGGCATCGAGTTGCGCCACGCCTGGTTCAGGACCGGTCTCGGCTTCAACAATATCGCGTTTGTCAAGGAGATGAGCTGGTACACGACGACCAAAACCATTTTTGTCGGCTTCTACAAGCAGATGCTCGGTGCTATTTACGCGAACTTCATGTACAACGAAAAGGGCTATTACACATTTTCGATAAACCTTATTTGGGAGCCGGCAATCGGCAACTAGGAGAAAAATCATGAGATCATTATCCGGAATAAAACCGACTGGAACGCTTCACCTCGGAAACTACTTCGGCGCGGCGCGCCAGTTCGAGATCATGCAGCAGAAAAACTACGACGGATTCTACTTCGTGGCGGATTATCACACGCTCAACACCCTTCCGGATCCGAAAAAACTGGAGGAGAACACCTGGGACATCCTGCTGGACTACCTCGCCTTCGGGCTCGACCCGGAAAAGAGCACGATCTTTCTCCAGTCGCAGGTGCCTGAGGTGGCGGAACTGGCCTTCATCCTCGGGAACTATACGCCGATGGGGCTCATGCAGCGCGCTCACAGCTACAAGGAGAAGATGGAAAAAAACGAGGTCATCAACGTCGGACTTTTTTACTATCCGCTGCTGATGGCTGCTGACATCCTGCTCTACAAGTCGGACGTCGTACCTGTCGGAAAGGACCAGAAGCAGCATGTCGAGATCGCAAGGGATATCGCGGGAGCATTCAACTTCCACTATCAGCGCGACCTTTTCGTGATCCCAGAGCCTTTTATAGTTGACAATGTCGCCGTCGTTCCCGGGACTGACGGTCAGAAGATGTCGAAAAGCTACGGGAACACCATTCAGATGTTTGCTCCGGACGCCGAGCTGAAGAAGCAGATCATGGGGATCGTCACCGATTCCACCCCGCTTGAGGAGCCGAAGGATCCCGAGCTCTGCAATGTTTATAAAATTTTCAGACTCATCGCGCCGGAAGAGCAGGTCGAAGAGATGGCTGCCAGGCTCAGGGCCGGCGGCTACGGTTACGGTCACGCAAAAAAGGCACTGCTTGCAGCGGTTCACGAATTTTTTGATCCTATGCGCAGGAAACGCGAAGAGCTGGCTAAGGATTCCGATTACGTCAGGGGCGTCCTGAAGAGCGGCAGCGAAAAGGCGCGTGAGGTCGCGATCGGGACTATAAAGGAGGTCAAAAAGTGCGTCGGCCTTGTCGGAAACATCTACTGACGGAGCAATTTTAAAAATTAATCAGCCGGAAGCCGCCGTTTTGTTTACAAAAAAGTATTCAACACTATAATATATCGGTTATTTTTTTTAGTGATGGACTAATGTAAAGCGAGGTTAGTTTTAGTGATGCGTAAGTCCTTAATTTTGTTGGTGTTTTTTATTTGGTTCGCGTCGATCGACCTGTTCGCGGCAACTCCTCTTTCGGCATTGAAAGTCTGTCTTGAGAGAGACGGCGAGCCTTTTGCGATCTCAACGACAAACCCTGCCGAGGCGGAGAAAAAGGGTTACAAGCGCGTCGGCGACCGCGATATCTATATCCGCAATTTCAAAGTTCTGGTAGACGGTGCCGATCATACGAAGTTCGGTCCGATCTCAAAGGATCCCAACTGCATAATGGTAAGGTCGATCACGGGCGGCAGACACACTGTTTCGATCGATTTCAAGTCCATAGAATACACGAACCTTGAGACGATCAAGCCCTATACCACCAACTTCAAACAGGGGCTTCTGCACGACGGGACGATAACAGTAGGTGAAGGCGATACGGCACAGGTCGAGATCAAGCAGACTGCCGGTCTGGTCGAGATTTTCCAGGCGATAGACAACCAGCTTATTGAAAACTGCGAGAAGGGCTGCAAGGTCCCGACGGGGATCCCGATCTACTTCAAACAGAAGGCCGTCGACAGCAAAGTCGTCTGCCCGACGGCTTATCAGCTGATCCTGCCGGACGAATCGGAAAAGGGGAAAAGCTGCTATACGCCGGAGATCATCTCCCAGAAAATCAATGAGTATGTCCGTGAAAACGATGTCATGTGCCGCCTCAATATCGAGGAGGCATTTTTCAGAGTTTACGGCGAAGGCTGTATGCTGACTCTGGCTGCCAACGCCGACGGTCTCGGCATCGAACCTCCGCTTATCAGGATGGTTCCGCTCGCCCGCCAGAAGATCCAGTACCGCATGAAATTCGGCGACGGAAAGAGCATGGTTTATACGTTCAGCGCCGACGGAAAGGGGCCTGAAAGGAGTCCGATAAAAGGCGAAGTTATTGAATTTATTGAAGAGAGAATGTAGTTGAAGGTAGGTATCTTTATCTCCGGCACAGGGACCAACATGGTTGCCGTCTGCCGCAATTTTTTGGAAAAAAAGCTTGACGGGGTCGATGAGATAAGCTTTGTCCTCTCCGACAAGCGGAATGCTCCGGGCCTGCAGAGGGCGGAGGAGCTGGGGATAAAGACTATTGTCCTGCCGAAGCGCAAAGAGCAGACGCGTGATGATTACGAGGCTGAACTGCTGAAGGCGATCGAGCCTTACGATGTAGGCCTTCTGGTCCTCGCCGGTTTCATGAAGGTCCTCGGGGAACGTTTCCTGGAAGGCTTCCGCGGCAAGATCATCAACATCCATCCTTCGCTTCTGCCGTCATTCAAGGGTGTCAACGCGCAGTCTCAGGCGTTTGAATACGGCGTGAAGGTATCAGGCTGTACCGTTCACTTCGTCGACAGTACGCTTGACGGCGGGCCGATCATCCTGCAGCAGCCGGTTTTCAGAAAAAATGATGATACCGACGAGATCTTCAGGGCAAGGATCCTCGAACAGGAGCACATCCTGCTCTCCAAAGCTATTTCGATTGTATGCAAAGGTGAGTATAAAATTCACGGACGATATGTCGTTGTTTTAAATCAGGAGGAGTTATGAAATTAAAGCTTTTCGTTCTGACATTCATTCTTACAGCGGTAATCTTTTTCACGACCGACTGTTTCTTTGTCGAGCAACTCAAGGAGGACGCTGTTTCGACAGCAACAAAATCGATCTCTCAGTCAGTGCTGGTCTACAACCAGATCGCTGAGTACGGCAAGTTTACAAAGGTTCGCAGAACCGAAACAAATGCAAAAAGCGTAAAGCTTTTGGAGGCTTTCAACCCTGCGAAGTGGGAGGCTGTAAGCGCGAATGTTCTCGACTCGTTCACCAACGGTGTCCAGATGAACCCGGAAGCTCAGAATTTTATCAACAACCTCGAGACCGAGCTCAATGTCATGTATGAGCTTTTCGACGACGGAAACACTGTTTTCGTAGCGGACAAAAAGGGAAACATCGTCGCGAAGGATAACGACGGTCTCTTCAGAGGCATCAACCTCGGCGACGAGATGCTTTTCGAGAATGCCCTCAACGGACGTTCGAACCGCGACATCGTCAGAATCAAGGACAAGACCTATCTGGTCGCGGCAGCTCCGATGATTTCAAACGGAGAGGTTATCGGCGTCTATTTCTCGGCTGATGTAATGGATACAAACAGCGCAAGAACTTCAAATACGGCACTCTTCAGCGATGCGATTTACGGCGGTCAGTACAAGTTCGCTCTCTTCGATCATACGACGGTTCTCGGCAGCACGCTTCCGACGAGCCTTCACGAAGAGCTCAAGAGCTTCATCACCACGATGCCGGCTCTTACCGATGCGATCGAAGAGGACAACAAGCCTTACGACAGCACCGAGATCGAATTCAAGGACGGAACATACCTCGTAAGCATTGCGCGTTATCCGTCACTCAGCGGCAAGAAGCCCTACTTCTACGCTGTCATGGTCTCCAAGGATGAGCTCCTGGCTCCGATCGATGCGAAGTTCCGCACGTTCATCATGATCGTCTGCCTTGCTCTTTTCGCAACGTTTGTCTGCATTTACATCTTCGACGAGCTCAACAACAAGCCGATCACGAGATTCATGGAAGGTATGCTTGAAATCATCAACGGCAACACCAGATACCGTTTCAACAACGATGCCAAGGGTGTTGAGGCAAACCTTAACCAGAATGCCAACATGATGCTGGCGGCTGTACGCGGCGAGCAGATCCAGGAACAGCAGAAGACCAAGATGTAGGTGCCGCGATGACAACAAGTTTGAATAAAGTTATGCTTATCGGCAGGCTCGGACGTGATCCCGAGAAGAGATACACGAGTGCCGAGCTTCCCGTATGCCGCTTCACGATGGCTACCTCGGAACGCATAAAGAAAGGTGACTCTTTCGAGGAGAAGACCGAGTGGCACAGGATCGTCGTTTTCGGCGGTCAGGCCGAGAATATCGCACGCTACCTCAAAAAGGGTTCTCTTGTCTATGTCGAGGGAAAGATCCAGACACGTTCCTACACGGATAAGGACGGTGCCCAGAAGTCTTCAACGGAGATCGTAGCCAGTTCCGTAAACTTCCTTGATCCGAGGGATTCCGGCGGGGAAGCTGCGGGCGAGCGCGTTTACGAATCCGCACCCGGCGGTTCCGCAAAGGGGGACAACTCAAAGGCTCCCGACTTCGATGACGACGACCACGATCTGCCGTTCTAAACCACTACAGACTTCGTATATTTCCTGAAATTCAAATTGATTCTGAAACGTCTGCCGGATACGGCTAATCGTCGTTGCAGCTCTTCGGTTCTCTCTTTTTCGGGAGGGGCTCATTGCGCATTTTGATAGGCTTTTTGAGTATTCCCTTGTTCATGAGACCGTTCTTTTTGATATAGATTTTTTTTGTGTCATCGCCCTTGACCTGCTGCTTCGGAGCGATCTCTTCGACCTTTTTGGCAGCCGCTTCAATACTCTGCCCCTTATTTGACAAATAGATCCTGGCGGCTACCGCCAGAAACGCGGCAAGTACCAGAGCAATGACGATAATTTTCTTTTTCATAACAGCAACCTCGCAAAAAACATAACAATATGAACAATATAACAGTGTTTTCTATTTGGTCAACCAAATTTGATCAAAGCGCGTGACGGAACATGAAAAATGCCGCAGCGACAAGGCAGAGAGAGGCGTAAAGGAAATCCAAAGTCAGCTTTTCCTTCATGTAAGTCAGTGAGAAAACGGCGAAAACGACCATTGTTATGATCTCCTGCATGACTTTGAGCTGCCCTACGGAGTAGTATTTGTGGCCCAGGCGGTTGGCCGGTACCTGAATGCTGTATTCCAGGAGCGCGATACTCCAGCTTATTAAAATCACTAAAATAATCGGCGATTTTTCATTGTCGCCCTTTAAATGCCAGTACCATGCGAAACACATCGGGATATTCGCTGCCGCGAGCAGCAGAACAGGATAAATTTTTTCCATTTTTTGCCTCATAAAAATTAAACGGCGGAATTTTAGCCAAAAATATGAAAAAGAGAATTTTGCCGCGGCTTATCTCTGATATTTTTCGATCAAGCACTCGTGGATTTTGGTGGTTTTGTCTCCAAAGTCTCTCTCCTTAGGGCCTTTAGGTGCTTAGGGAGAGTTTAGGGAGTCTATTCCGATTTTATTCCACGGGGTCGCAGGTCGGATAATCAAGCAAAGATGAAATGTCGTAGCCTTTGTAATTTTTCGGGCTGTAAAGAGGTATTTCGCCTGAGAATCCAAGAGATCCGTGGTTTGCGATATCACCGACTTCGGAAATATTGATCGTTCCTTCTCCCAAAGCATGATAACAGATGATTTCTGATCCATCCGATTCGTATTTTACGAACTTTATCTGAACCGGGGTATTGCCCGGATATGAAGAAACGGTATGTTCACCGACAGTCGCGCTTTCTGCCGGAATTTCGATAACGAGAACAGGTTCGCCGTAGATAGCCTGACTGTTTTGCTCATAAACAGGAATCTGATAAATTTCGACACCGGTGGAGTCGGATCTGTCATAATATTGGGCTGCCGAGTACATGATGTAAACATCATTCGGAGTTACGGAAGTTGTTCCGTTGCCGTAAATTCCTGTTGCAAAAGCTCCAAAATTTGCACCGTTATTGGTATCTATGTCAGTCTCGTTTCTGATTTGATTAGCGTAGAATGAGATAGAAATCGAGCCGTAAGGATCGCTGTAATTCAGATCGGGAGCACTGCCCTTGTAGCACTCCGAGCCTTTCCAGAAATATCCGTCGTCACAGCCGCATTCAAACTGGTTCCAGGCTGTTGCCGTGCAGACACCTGTTGAATGTTCTCCGCACGGGTTAGGTTCGCACGGATTTACACATTCACTTCCGTTCCAGAATTTTCCTTCTTCGCAGGGGTCATTGTGGACGCAGACAACATTATTTTTCCCGGTTTTGCTGTCCCAAGTCCATGAACCGAAAGAATATAGTGCAAAAGCACCGCCGCTGGTCTCATAAAGCGAAGATGATGTCCAGAACTTACGCGAATCACTGGCTGTTACTTCCGATATTTCAGGGAAATTTGAACTGCCGTTGTTGTTGATGAGCGACATAAGTTCATTATTGTTGGGAAGCCTCCAGTTGCTCAAGCCGGCGTATTCAAGATTTTCGCAGTATGAAAGAGCATTTTTCCAGGTTTTTGTGCTGTCTTCGGGATTCTTCTGCCAGATAAGGCGTGTCGTTGAATCGGTGACGATCCTATAGCTGCTGCCGCCTGAAGTAACTGTAGAAGAATAGAGATCTGCATCAGGAATTTTGTTTCCGCGGACGCAGCGGACTGCGCGGAGTTCGTCTTTGCTTATATTATTCTTGTAATAGTAACTGTCGTAGTAGCTGTCAAATATAACTATTGCACCATCTTCACCGCTTTCCTGTGATGTCCACAATCCCTGGCCATCTCCTAAAGCCAAGTCGATCGGATTATACTTCAGACTGAAGATTTCCTTTACAGAGGGAAGTCTCCAGTCATTATGCCCTGCATAGACCAGATCGTTGCAGTAATCAACGGCATAATACCAGTCAACCCGATCGATATCCGTCGGGGATGTCGGGTAGTGCAGCCTCTGCCATTCGAGCCCCAGCCTGTCGTCAATGATGATTTCGTCTCCCGAAACAGTCTCTGCTCTGAAACTTCTCGGAGCGCAGAATCCGAGTCTTGCATACTGCCAGTCCTGGCCGAAGAAATCTTCACCTTCTGCCGGGCAGTCTATTTGTCCTGAATTGTCGGAACACCTGTTCTTTCCGGTGCAGATCCTGCCCAAAGTTCCCTGAACGCATTTTCCGGAATTCCTTTGATTTGTTCCTGATTTTCTGACATTTATTCCTCCAAAATAAAAAAAACCTATGAAATTTAGGGAAAAAAAGACGGTTAGTCAATATTTTATTAGGGTTTAGGGTCTAGGGTCCTTAGGGGCCCTAAGGACTTTAAGGACTTTAAGGACTTTAAGAACTTTAAGATTCTACCTCACGCACTTTACATAACGTGAACTGGGGTCGGTTTTATCGGAAGCGCCTATACGACCGGTTGAGAAATTTACATACAGAGCTTCGCTCATATTTGTCATTGAACTTGTAGAGGTCCAAAAAGGCATTTTTGCCACATTCGTAAGATCCGATGCGGGAGATACTTTGTCGTCATTGATGAGCGAGAAGAGTTCGTTCAGGTTGGGCAGTCTCCAGTCGCTGAAACCGGCGTAAGTCAGATTTTTGCAATATTCAAGGGCTGCCAGCCAGGTATAGTTGCTTTCTCCGCGGATATCCTGCCATACAAGTCCGCTTGTTGTATCAGTAATTATATCATTGCCGTCTACTGTTGACGGAACTAGAACCGCTCCTGGCAATTCTGTTCCTCTGACACAGCGGACATATTTTTTTGTCTTATCAACTCCCGATGTTCCATTTGAAAAATCGAGATACCACAAACTAGTGGAATTTTCCTGAGCGTAGGCTTTTGATGTCCAGAATTTTCTGGTGTCATTGAAATATTTCGGGTCTGTCGGTGGATTTGTCCTGCTGTTGTCAATGATGGAGTAAAACTCTTTTCTGGTTGGAAGCCGCCAGCCGCTTTTTCCTGCGTAATTCAATTCTCTGCAGTAATTGTTGGCATCTTCCCAAGTGTAGGTTGTATTTTGCACTGTCTGCTGCCACTCAAGCCCGGTGTTGAGGTCAATAACCGTTTTCTGATCTTCAACCGTGCTGTCGATTGTGAATTTTTTCGGAGCACAGTAGCCGTTTTCTGCATACCATGCATCCTGACCGAAGAAATCGGCTTCTTCAATCGTCGGGCAGGCGATTTCCTCTGAGTTGTTGTAGCATTTGTTCTGACCGGTGCAGATTCTGGCTAAACTGACTTGGGCACACTCGGAAGTTCTGCTCTCCCAGAAGTATCCGTTTTCGCAGCCGCAGGAATATTTGTTCCATGCGGAAGCAATACATTCGTATGTCGAATTTTCAACACCGGCGCACGGATTGGGATCGGCATCACACGGGCTTGTGCACTCTTTTCCGTTCCAGAACTTGTTTGCTCCGCACGGATTTACACACTCTCTTCCGTTCCAGATTCCCTTTCCGACGTTGCAGGTATCCGAGCGGACACAACGGACAGAGTCTTCATAAGACGGGGAACCTCCTGAAACTCCGCCGTCAGAGAAGTTGATACTCCATGCATAGTTTGAGTAAAGGCGCGTGGAAGATGACCAGAAATAGAGCGAATATCCGGCAGGAATAACTTCCGGGAAGTGTGTCGCCGGATTGTAGCTGTTCATATCGATTAATGAAGCAAGCTCGTTTCTGTTGGGCAGTCTCCAGTCGCTGAAACCGGCGTAAGTCAGTTCTTCACAGTATTTGAGGGCATCCTGCCATATCTTTTTATTTGCATCATCGTATATATCGTATGTGTCAGTACTCCTTTGCCAGATAAGCCCTGTTGTCTTGTCAGTAACGATGTCTTCTGTGCCGACAGTTGTGATGACAAGATTTTCATCTGTCACATACGGCAGTTCTATTCCTCTGACACAGCGGACATACTGATTTTTGCTGGTTTTAGCTGAATCGCTGACAACTCCTGTGGTTCCGAATCTGACACGCCATGCCTTATCATTATAGGTGTCCGAAGACCAGACATCATTCGTTACCATAAAATAATCAGTATTCATTGCAGGATTTGATCTGCCTATGTCAACGATGGTCTGAAGCTCATTCACGCTCGGAAGCCTCCAGCCGCTTTTCCCTGCGTAGGAAGTGAGTCCGGTGCAGTAGTCATTTGCGCTATCCCATGAGTCGGCTGAAACAGCAGTCCGCTGCCACTCAAGACCGGTATTGTTGTCAAAGACGGTCTCTTCGTTTTCTACATCGTTTCTAATTGTAAAACTTTGCGGAATACAGAAATTTGCAGCCGCATAGTATGCATCCTGACCGAAGAGATCTTCACCGAGTGCAGGACAGTCAGTCTCTTCATGTGAATTGTCGTAGCACTTTGTCTGACCGGTGCAGATGTTTCCTAAAGGCAGAGGTTTGTTGCAGCGGTGATCGTTCCAGAAATAGCCGTCAACGCATTCACATACATATTCGTTCCACGCTGAAGCAGTGCAGGTTCCTGTTGAATTTGCAATGTCGCACGGATTGAAATCACAGGGATTCTGCAGACATTCAGAATCGTGATAGAAATAGTTGTCAACGCATTTGTATCTGCACTCGCTGCCGCTCGAAGTCTCGTTGTATTCTGCGTTTTCAGAAGGCCACCACATTTCGCCGTTCCATGTCTGGTTGATTTTGGAAACAGTGTTCCAGACTGCGTTTTCCGGTCGACCGGTGCATGCGACATTTTCTTTTGTATCAGCGACACACAAATTGTTTTTCCATGTATAGTTTGTGTCGCATCTGAAAGCGCATCTGTTGATGTTTTCGTCTTCACTGAACAGCATCTCGTTTGCTCTCGGCATCCAGTCGCCGTCACTCATGCTCCATTCCTGAACAATTTGAGAAACTGTCCAGACTGCGTGTCCCGGAAGTGTTCCGGTGCACTGAGCGATTTTCTTGTCAAGCATACATTTCAGCAGATCGTAATCCCAAGTGTAGTGGTCTTTGCATTTGAAACGGCATTCCGATGTACTTGGAGTTTCATTGTATTCGGGAACAGTTGTCGGATACCAGTTTCCGATACCGTCAGGATACTGGGTTATTGTAGGAGTCTGATTCCAAACCGCGTTTTCCGGCAGTTTGTCTATGTCGCAGCCTTGTGTCCTGAACTCAGGAAGGACGCATTTCGAAAGAAGTCCGTCCCATTTATATCCTGAATAGCAGACGCATGAATAACCGTCGCTGTTTTCTGTTGCAGTGCAGACGCCGGTTGAGTTGACGGTGTTTTTGCACGGCTCGAAGTCGCACGGATTTACACATTCTGAGCCGAGGCATGAAGTATCGCTTCTGACGCAGAGGACGTAGTTTGTTTCAGACTTTGTTTCTGCTGAAATGGTTCCGTCTGCAAAATCAACTGTCCATGATTCGGTTACTGAGCCTGCCGAAGTAGTCGAACTCCAGAATTTTTTCGCTGCAATCGCCGGGAAGTCGCTGACTGCACCGTTTGCCTTGGTGTAATCGATAAGTGAAGCAAGCTCGTTTCTGTTCGGAAGCCTCCAGTCGTATTTGCCGTCTGCGATGCTGTTTTCGCAGTAGGTGAGTGCCTCAGTCCACGATTTCGATGAAGCGTACTGCTTCTGCCAGATAAGTCCGCTGACGTTGTCGGTGACTGTTTCTTCAGCCGCAGTGAAGCGCTGCGCAGGAGCGTCGTAGTTGTTTACGTGGATGCAGAGGACATAGTTTTCTGTCGATTTTGCAACACTTTCGAGTGCGCCGTTTTCATTTATCCTCCAGGCGTTTTCGGAGTTTCTGCTGTCTTCATCCGCCCAGAAAGTGTGGCCTGAAGTCGTGAAAATATCGGCAAGCGGCGAATTTGTGCGGCCGCTGTCAACGATGGTCAGAAGCTCTTCAGGGCTCGGCAGTCTCCAGTAAAGCTGCGTTCCGCCGTAATTCGATGTGCGGCAGTAATTGTCGGCTGTCTCCCAGTCCTTCACGCCGCCTGAGACTTTGTGCCACTCGTAGTGAGTGAAGTCGTCAACGACGATGAACTGCGGGTTGTTTCCTTTCTGAGAGAAACTCTTTTCCGTGCAGTAGCCTACTAAAGCATACTGAGCATCCTGACCGAAGAAGGGTTTTCCGTAAGCGGGGCATTCTGTTGCCGAGCCGTTGTCGAAGCAGTCGTTTTCTCCCGTACAGAGGTTGCCGAGTGAAAGCGGAGCTGCAATGCACTGTGAGCCGTCCCACTTGTAGCCTTTGTCGCAGGAGAAGACGCACTCGTCGCGTGTCGTTCCGTAAACTGCTTCTTTTGCCGCCGGGAGCCATGAAGAACCGTTGTAGGTCTGCGTAAATCTGCCGGTCCCGTCGTTCCAGATGGTGTTTGCCGGGCGTTCAGCGCATTCTGCCGTGGTTTTCGTGCAGTTGTTTGCGATGACCCAGTCGGAGCAGTCCGTTTTGCAGGGAGCCGTGCCTTTTACGTTTGTACCCAGAATTTCGGAGCAAGCCTTGGTTCCGCCGTCGCAGCCTTCACCCGGGTCGATTATGCCGTCACCGCAGTTGGAGTAGGTCGGTGCGCCGCATGCAGCCTTGTCGTAGACGCATTTCGTTTTGTTGCAGACTGCTTCGTTATCAGGATTTGCCGAAGCCGGGAAAACGTCTCCGCAACGGACTGTCGTTGAATCCGAATCGCCCGTTTCGCACTCTTCACCGGCATCTATTATGCCGTTCCCGCAGGCGTTTTTCGCAACGACAGTGATCTCTTTTACCATATTTTCATCGTTTACCGTGATCGCTTCGAGATAGTTGTACATCTCTTCACCGACGGCAAGAAGTGTGTATCTGCCGAAGTCGATGCTGATCTCTACATCGTCGTAGCCGTTTGAAGCCTCGTTGAATTTTGCCGATTCGTTCGCAACGAGTTCCATATCTTCGTCGTAGATCTGAATGTAGACTTTGTCGGGGTGTTTTACCGTATTGATATTGACTTTGAGCGTGAGATTTGCATCTGCATGTGACGAAGTGATCTCTTCATCGAGCCTGATTTCAACGCCGATAGTCGCGTTTTCGGGAACATTCACGCCGACATTTTTCGCGTAGTAGCCGTCTGCAAAAGCGGAAATCGTGTAGGAAGCCGGAGCGAGATTTTCGATTCTTATTTCACCGTCTTCATTCGGATAATATGTTCTGTTGCCCGGATTGAGGATCATTCCGGGGTTGCTTTCGACCGCTATTGCGTTGCCTGCTGCGTCGTGAATGAGGATCGAGAGGTTCGACGGAAGCGGCTTTGATTCAACGCCTTCGCTCTTGTCATTGATCAAAAATTCGTAGGTTTTCTGCGTCGAATATGTTTTGCCGGAGATCTTCGAGTTGACGACTACCGTCATCTTTCCGACGATGTTGCCGAGTGCATCGACATTGCTCGAACCGATGAGCTCATTGAGCGGTTTGAGCCCGGCTTCAAGATTTCCGGGTGTCAGGATTATCGAATTTTCCTTCAGTTCGCCCTTGGGTTTGTAGTAGGTGCGCGTATTTTCGGTGACTTTTTCGTAAGCGTAGCCTTCGCTCTTTATCAGGACTTTTTCGACATTTGCAGCTGTAGCGACATTGAGCGAAATCAGGTCGGTAAGGCTTGAAAGTCTGTTGAGATACGGCAGTGTTACCATTTCGTCATTTTCAACGACCTGAACCGTGTTTGCCGATGCATCGAAGGTGTCAACGATCGTTACGGCGTTTTTGTTTTTGTTGATGCCGTCGAAAACAAGGTAAGCCGTCTTGAGCAGATTGTCGTAAAGCTCTATGATCTTCGGATCACGGTAGAAAATCGTTCCGGCGTACCTGAGGGCAAGGTAGTATGTTCTGAAAAGATCGAGTTTCTCTTCATCCGAAAGCCTGCTGTTCATCGGCATGAGGAATCTTGCGAAGATCTCTTCAGCCTCCGCGACTGTTACTTCGGTGCCGTTTTCAGCGACATGTCCGTTTTCATTCAATGTGTAGGTTTTATTGCAGTTTTCAGCCGTGCCGGTAAACCATGCGCAGATGAAACGGCTCGGGACCATAGGCGACGAAACAGAGCTGAAATCGGGCCCTTTTGAAGAAGTCGTTATGTAGTTCGCGAAGATCATCATCTCTTTTTTGGTCGCGACATATTTGTTGTCGATTTCCGAAAGACCGGTGATCGCAAGCTGCGCGTCACTAGAAGAAAATCCAACGACGGGTGCTCCGCTGTAAGTCAGCGGGACCATCTGCGCTGCAAAAAGATCCGCCAGAGTCGCGCTTCTGTTCAGAGAGGTCGTCGCAGTGTAGAGCGAAGCGATCGCAGACCTGAGTTCAAGCCCGTTTTTCGCAGCAACAAATTCTCCGCTCGTCTTTTTGCCGAACATTCTGATATAGAATTCCGCAGCGTAGAAGAAATTTTCGAACAGGTTGAGGTTCCTCTGATATCCGACCTCTTTGTTGATGAGCTCGTAGAGATCGCTTCCGAGTTCGCCGATCTTAGAGCAGTCGAGATAGGAGAGAAGATCGTTTTTGTCATCACCATCAGGCTTATATTCTTGAACGCCGCGCCTGATAAATTCAAGCGGAGAGTAGTTCCGGTAGTATGATCCGTCGCACCATCTGCTTACGAGTGCGTCGACTGAGACCGGAAGTGAATTCGAGTTGAGGAGGAATCCGGAGAAGTGGTCTGTCTTTGCGATCATGACGCTTGAACTTGTGCCCATCATAATGGGGTCGCCCATAGCCGCGCCCATGATCGGGTCGCCGAGAGCTGAACCCATGATCGGGTCGCCGAGTTCAGCCTGCGAGACAGGGTCTTCCCCGTCCGCCTGCATGATCGGGTCGCCGAGCGCGTTCATCATTATCGGATCACCGAGCCCGGAACGTACGATACGCAGGATCGGATCGCCGTGCGCAGAGAACATGATCGGATCACCGAGAGCTTCGAGCATGACAGGGTCGCCGCCCGTCGACTGAAGGACTTCGCCGGTCCCGCCGGTGTTCGTTCTCGTAGCCGACAGCATTATCGGATCGCCGCCGAAAACCGTGCCGAGCTCGTAGACGAAATAGAGAGAATCGTTTGTGAAGACCGTCCCTTCGGGTTCGAAGCTTATTTTTGAAACCTGAGAACCGTCGCCAGCCGTCAGGATTTTGTAAGTCAGCGTATTTACTTTGTTTCCGCCTTTTTTTATAACCGTGTTCCTGGGAATCACGGCATAAATCCCGTTGTCGATGTAGTGTGAAATGTCCTTTGTCGTGTCGCTGACATCGATCGTTCCGGCCGTCTTTTCAAGAAGGAAAAGAAGCGTTGAATAATCTGCCGAAAGCATGATCGGGTCGCCGAGTGCATCATCCATTATCGGATCTCCAAGATCCACAGGGTCGCCGGTGTAGAAAAGTCTTGCACGGACAGTGTATTCACCCGGTTTCGTGCTTTTGAATTTGAAGGTCGCCGTTCCTGCCGTTTTATCCGAATCTGTCCAGAGGACATTGAAATCTTCTGCCACAACGCTGCTGCCGCCTTCGATGCCGAGCAAAACTTCGTTGTTGTCCGGATTTTCGGTGTCTATGATGACCTCTCTCTTGTCGGCAGAGATTTTGAAACCGTTGAAAAACTTATGGAATCCGCGCCCGTTGTTCGTCATGATGTCGGCCGCGATTTTTTCGGACAGCGTTTGGGGATCAGTCGTACCTAGGTAGGATGCAAGGAGCCTGAGTCCCTCTTTGATGCCTGAAAGCTTTGAATAATCGAGCTCGCCGAGCCATTTGCCGGTACCGAGTTTTGCGTAAGCCCTGACCATAGTCTCGCTTTTGCGGATCTCGTCGCATTCTGTATCGACGAGATAGACCGCAGTCGTGATCTCGGAAATGTTGGCAACGTGGTCGCTCAAGCCTTTGAAACAGCTTGCAAAATTTCCTGCTTTCACGCAGTAGGTCTTATCAGCCGAAATATCTGCGTTGAAGCTGAACCTGCCCTGGGCGTCGGTCTTTGCCGAGGCGATTTCACTGCTGCTGCCGCATTCGGCAAGGAGCGTCTTTATCCCGGAAATGTTGTCGCCAATTTGGTAGGTACCCGAAATTTTGTGGTTCTCTGTCACTTCGGGATTTTCGGGAGTATCTGAATCCTCATCCGGTACCTCGTTATCCGGTATATCGGGATCGTCCGAATCAGCATCCGGTCCCTGGGGATTGTCGGAATCGCTGTACGATATATCGCTATCGTTTCTGTCGTTGTCTGTTACGGTGCTTTCTTCTTTTTTGCTTCCGCCGCAGGCGAGCATGAAAAACAGTACTGTCAGAATCAGGCATAAAGAAATCGGCTTTCTCATGGATATACCCCCAAAAAATATTCACAAATTATCAACTAATCACAAAAACTGAAAAATTATAGGCACTCTCGGACAGAATGCAAAAATTCGAAGAAATGTGAGTACTTGCGTCCTGAATGCAGATTCGGGGCGATCGTTTACCTCAGGTGAAGTTTTACGAGAATGCTGTCAACGAATGCGTAGACGCTTGGAACGAGGATGAGCGTGATGAGTGTCGAAACGGTGAGACCGAAAACGACAGCCGTTCCCATGGGGCTGAACATCGCGGCGCCTTCACCGCTCATAAGCATCATCGGGACCATACCGAAAATGGTGGTCATTGCGGTCATCAGAATGGGTCTCAGACGCTTTCCGCCGGCGATTATCAGGGCTTCGTTGGTGGTGAGTGAATCACGCTCCTTGATCTGCTTCATGTAGTCGATAAGGACGATCGCGTTGTTGACGACGATACCGACTAGAATGATCATGCCGAGGAATGCAGGCAGCGAGAGCGATTTGTCCATTATCAGAAGTCCGAGCAGAACGCCCGAAATGCCGAACGGGATCGAGAAGAGGATGACGAACGGGTCGATGAAGGATTCGAACTGCGCTGCCATTACGAGGAATACGAGGATGACGCCGAGGAAGAGGAGTGCGACCAGGTCGCCTGTCGTATCCTGCTGCTGCTTCATGTTGCCGCCGTATTCGACGCCGATATCCGCAGGAAGGTCGATGTTTTTGAACGCCTGCTGTACCTGTTCGTATATCTTTCCGACTGCGATATCGTCTTCAAGGTTCGCCGAGACGGTGACCATCCTTTCACGGTTGAGCCTTTTTACGACGAGCGAGGTGAGACCGTCCGTGACTTCAGCGACGTCCTTTAGTTTTACGACTGTTCCGTTTATGGTCTTGAGCTCCATCTCCTTGAGCTGCTCGATGTTGGAGCGGTCGCCCTTCTGGTACTTGACGACGATGTCGTACTCCTGTCCGTTGTCTCTGTAGACGGAGGCGGTCTGACCGTAGAATGCGTATCTGACAGCCATCGCGATCATCGACATTTTAAGGCCGACTTTGCTTGCGCGGACACGGTCGACTTTGATTGCGATCTCGGGTTTAAGGACATCTGCGTCGTTCGTGACGTCGGTGAGCCCCTTGATCTTGAGAAGTTCGCTCTGGAGTTTTGCCGCGTAGAGTGAGTTTTTCTCGAAACTCTTGTTGAGGAGTTTGATCGTTACCGGCTTTTCGGACATTCCCATGCCGTTGCCGCCCGTCGTGAAGTCCGCCTTTTCGATGCCTGCGACCTCGGTCGTTATTCTTTTACGGATCTTCTTTGCGTACTGTCTGACGGTGACTTTACGGTAGTTCGTCGAGATGAGTTTCGCGCCGATAGTCGCGGTGTTGGTTCCTTCGATCTTTTGCGACATACCGCTGTTGTTGGAACCGCCGCGGACGTAGGTCCTTGTCAGGTGCTCGAGCGGGATCTCCTCACGGATGATGCGCTCGATGTGCTGAGCCGCCTTCAGAGTCTCTTCGATCCTTGTTCCCTGCGGGAGCTCGATATCGATCTGGAGCGAACCCTGGTCGTCTTCCGGCATGAAGTCGAGACCGACGACCGGAACGAGTGCGAGCGAACCGAAGAAGAGCGCTATCGCGACGAAAATAGTCGTCTTTTTGTGCTTCAGGGTCTTTTCTATCACTTTTGAATAGAGATTTTCGGCTCCGGTCAGGAATTTTTCACCTGCGCGGTAGATTATGTTCTGCCTCTTCGGCTTGTCTTCAACGATGATGTTGCCCTCTTCGTCGCGTTTAGCTTCGCGGAGGATCTTCGAGCAGATCATCGGCGTCAGGAGCATTGCAGAAAGGAGTGATGCCGCGAGGGTAAGGATGATGACGCCCGCAAGCTGGCTGAAGAATATGCTGATGAGTCCGCTGACGAAGAAAAGCGGAGCGAAAATAACGATGGTGGTGAGTGTCGATGCCACGATCGCGCTGCCGACTTCGCCTGCGCCCTTGATGGCTGCTTCGAACTTGGTCTCTCCCTGCTCGAGGTGCCGCGTGATGTTGTCGAGAACGACGATCGAGTTATCGACGACCATACCGACGGCAAGGCAGAGCGACATGAGCGAAACCATGTTCAGCGTGTAGCCGAAACCGTAGAGGAATGCGAACGCGATGATCATCGAAGCGGGTATCGAAAGGATGACGATAAGGCTCGAACGGATCCTCCGCAGGAAGAAGACGACGACCAGCATGACGCAGACGATAGCGGTGAGGACCGAGTCTGTGAGGTTGCCGACCATGCTCATAATGTACTCCGAGTTGTCGCGGATGATGTCGATGTGCATTCCCTTCGGAAGCCTGCCGTTCATTTCGGCGATCCTCTTTTTGACGGCGTCTGCGATGGCGACGGTGTTCGCGCCGGACTGCTTCTGGACCATCATAAAGACCATGTATTTTCCGTTGTTGAGACCGAACTGACGCGTATCGTCGGAGCCCCAGAAGACTCTTGCGACATCCTTGATCCTGATTATGCCCATCGGAGTGTTGGCGATGATCGTTTCGGCGACATCGTCAATGTTCTCGTATTCGCCGGGGACACGGAGAGTGTAGTCGAAAGAGCCGATCTGCATGTTTCCGCCGGGGACGGAGAGGTTCTCGGCCGCGATGACTGACGAAATGTCGCTGACCGAAAGCCCGAGGGATGCGAGTTTCTGCTTGTCTGCCGCGATGATTATCTGTTTTTCCATCGCGTTGAAGAGACCGACCGTACCTACGCCGGGGATTCGTTCCAGCGGGTTCTGGATGTAGTCTTCGATGGTCTCTTTCTGGAAACGGATATCCTCCTCTTCGGAAGTTACCGCCATAAACAGGATCGGCATCATGCTGAGGTCGATCTTGAAGATACGCGGGTCGTCAACGTTGTCGGGGAGGTAGCTTCGAACCATGTTGATCTTGTCGCGGATCGAGTTGGTTGCATCGGCAAGATCTACACCGTATTCAAATTCGCAGCTTACGGTCGAGAGGTTTTCCATCGACTGGCTGTGGAGGTTTTTCAGATTTTCGACCGAAGAGAGCGCCGATTCAAGGACCTTCGTGACCTTCTCTTCGACCTCTTCCGAGCCCGCGCCTTCATAGATCGTGATGATCGAAATGTATGGTATTTCGATATCGGGCATAAGGTCTATCGGAAGGTCGGTGAGCGAGTAGAGACCGAAAAGGGTCATCATCAGGAATATGACTGTGACCAGTACCGGCCGTTTGACTGCAATATGCGGAATAGTCATCTTTTCCTCCGCTTAATTTCTTGTTTCAATTACGGTTACCGCCTGTCCTTCCTCAAGCTGTCTTCCGCCGCCGACTACGATCTCCTCGTCTCCCTCGAGACCGTTTCTGATGATCGCAAATCCTTCGACGGAGCCGCCCATCGTGATGTCTTTGGAGAAAACCTTGTTCTCTGCCGTTTTGTAGTAGACCGTTCCGACCTCGTTGTCACGGGTAAAGATCGAGTTCCTCGGAACGACGAGGTGCTCTCTTTCGGGCAGCGTTATCTTTGCTCTGACGGTCATTCCGGGCTTGTAGATGTTCTGTTTGTTGTCGAAGATGAATTCAACTTTGACGCTGCTTGTCGCCGAATCGACCTTGCTGTTGATGTAGTTTACCTTGGCCGTTTCGGTCTTGTTGGGGTATGCGTCGAAGGAGATTTCGGCGGTCGAATCCTTCGTGATGCCGTAGATCTCGAGTTCGCTGATGTAGAGATCGACTTTGAGTTTGTCGCTCTGGACGACTTCGAACATCGGGACTGCCGGGCTCGCCATTTCGCCGATCTCGCCGTTTTTCATCGAGATGTAGCCGTCGAAAGGAGCCTTGATCGTGGTATATGCAAGCTGGTTGTTGTAGTTGTTGAGCGAGCTTTTCGCCATTTCTACCTGCGCTTTAGCTGCCGCGAGAGCCGCTTCGCCCTGTTTGTAGCCCGATTCTACAGCTTCGAAGTCGCTTTCGGAGATAGAACCCTGTTTTTTGAGCTTCTGGTAACGCTCGTAGTCGTTGCTCATCTTCTCAAAAGCCGCTTCCGCCTGCATGACGCCTGCTTCCGCCGCCGAAACCTGAGCCTCAGCAACCTTCTTGCCTACTATGTAGTCAGTCTTGTCGAGCTGGGCAAGAGCCTGCCCCTCCTTCACCTTGTCACCCTCCTTGACGAGGAATTTCACGATGTTGGCTGAAACTTTCGGGGTTATGGTCGCGGTTTTGAAAGCCTTCGTCGTCGAAGAGCTGTCAAAGGTCTCCGAGAATTTTTTGATCTGCGGCTTCGTTATGACGACAGCCTGCGAAAGCTCCTCGCCTTTATCCAGTTTCGGTTTCCTTTTGCACGAAACCGAGCATGTAAGCGCAAGAGTAGCGATGAGTGTCATAATGACTGCGGATCTGAAATTGAGTTTCATCTTCTCCTCCAATTAGTTTTTATTTTCAAAAGTTGTTTTTATCAAAGCGTCAAGACCGCTGATCACAAAAGCTGAAAAATCATCTTTTGTGAGCGACTTCATTATTTCTTTGTATTCCGTTTCGAGCCGGCATATTTCCTGATTTGCCGATCCGAGCAGGTTGCTGTAGCCTAATTTGAACATGTATTTCAGCGTTTCGCCGCAGGATGCGCTGAAAAAAAGTGCTATTTTTTTTGTTCTCGGATCGTTTTCGCTTACTCCGGCGTATTTTGCTATCATCAGAGCTATCTGGTCGAGGTCGGCCTTTCTGCTCTGAATGATTTCGTTCGTTACTTCCGGAACGCTGACGATATATTTTGCCAGCTCCATGATGACGGTATCGGAAAAAGTCATCAGCTGACCGAAATCCTTGTCCTGTGGCAGGTCGAAAAGAAAATCGCAGTAGAGTTTGATGGCTTCTTTCGGATCTTTTGCCTTTTTGAGTATCGAGTCGAGTTTCGCAAGCATCGTAGAGCGGTATTTTTTGAAACTCGCGATCATCAGTGTTTCTTTTGAATCAAAGTAGTAGTAGAGAGCCGATTTCGTGAGCCCCGATTTCTCTGCGACATCGTTCAGAGTCACCTTTTCGATGCCGAACTGCTGCAGGAGCGATACGAAATTCTGTAGTATCATCTCCTTTTTTTCTTCGGTTGAGATCTTCATGCTACTCTCCTTCGGTTATATTGCCGTATTCCGTTCCGATCGTTATCGCAAGCGTGTGGAGCGCCACTTCGTGCTCGTAAAGCGCCGTGAGGAGCCCGAGTTTAGCGCTTCTCAGCGATACCGAAGCGTTGAGAAGATCTGTCTCTGTCGTCATTTTCGCCTTGTACTTGTCTTCTTCGATCCTCAGGTTCTCTTCAGCGGATTCGATCTCGCGTTTTGAGATCTCAATAGCGATAGCCTTGATTTCTACATCGTTTTCAAGCTGCGTGAGCTGGAGCGAAAGCTGCTTTTTAGTCGCAGCGTTCTCAAGACGGGTCTGAACTTTCTTGTGTTTCGACTGCTTGATGTCGAAAGCTGTTTTCCCCCAGTTGAAACCGAAATCCCACGAAAGCTGTCCGCCCAGGAAAACGGTGTCTTCAGGCTGTGTGGCTCCTGCATCCCAGTTCTTTTTGTAGCCTGCCACAAGCGCAACGGTCGGAATCAGCGGCTGAACCGCAAGCATTTCTGAATATTCGGAAATACTCTCGCTTTTTTCCAGAAGTTTGTATTCAAGCCTGTTGTCAAGCATGATTTTTTCAAGTCTTGAGTTGTCTGCGGAAAGGTTCTTTTCCGAAACTTCCGTCTTTTCAAGTTCGAAAGAGTCCATCGGCGCGTTTATAAGGATCGCCATATTCTTTTTTATAAGGTTGGTGTTCCCTTTTACCGTCTGCATCTGCTGTTCGAGTTTCGCCATTTCGATCTCGATCTTGAGGACGGAACGCTTGTCAACGACACCGGCATCGTAGAAGTTCTTCGCCTGTTCATAGTATTTCTGGAGCTGTTCCTTCGTTTCGTTGAGGATCTCCATGGTTTCGCCAAGGAGCTGGTAGTTGTAGAAAAGGTTCATCACCTCGAGTTTGAGCTGGTCTTCGGAGAGTTCGCGCTGGATCTTTGCAACGTCTTCCGCAGTCTCCAGGCTTTTGTATCCGTAAGATACGCTCCAGAGCGGGGTTATCGGCTGAACTACCGTTATTCCGAGCGTTCTTTGCGTCTCCGGAAACGGTTTTGTTATCGGCTGACCGGTCGTAGGATCAACACCGGCTGTATATCCTTCCGGATTGTATTTCGGCATCCAGTTAAGAGACACGTCCAGAGTCGCTGTCGGCAGAAACGAAAAAATGCTTCCGTTTTTGCCGCTTTTCGCAGCCTCTTCGCTCTCCTGGAGAGCCTTTATCTTTTCACTCTCCTTCAGCGACCGTTCGATGCACTCCTGAAGAGTGAATGTCTCTGCGGAAAGCGCAAGAGTAGAGAGGACGATCAAAAGTAAAATCAACAGGTTATTTCTGAAACTCATGTTCCCTCCGAAATATTTTTCGTTCTTTTGAACAAATTGTAAAAAAAGTAAAAAACCGTGCCTTTTAGTCCAATCGTATATGTTTGTCAACGGCTTTTATAAAAAAAATCATAACTGTCGGGATTTATTGGTTAAATATGGCGAAACCCGTCTGATCGCCGGCGCTTCCTTCCGCTTCCGGTTCGTTTATCGTTTCGGAAAGTTTCCAGTTCGAAGATAAGAGTGCGTTTTCCGCTGTGATATCCAGATCGCTCCTCGTAAATCCGGAGAACGTCGTGTTGAGTTCGACTCTCCCTGTCAGTATGACGCTGCTCTCTTTGATCTTTCCCGAGCACTGGATATCGACCGAACGCACCGATTCGGCAAGGCGGAGCGTATAGCTGCACGGAAATTCTCCGCCGGCTGCCTTGATCTCCCACTTTTTCTGATCGAAGAGCTCTGTCTTGGGCATGAAGTAGAGGAGTTTTCTCAGTGCGACGGGGTAGAGCGGGTTGAAACCGCCGGTATCTGCGGTGCCGAGGTCTATTTCGGAAGTGTAGGAACTTCCGTCTAAAAACGGCTTCAGAGCCTCGTCGACTGTACCGCTTATCGTGCCTTTCAGAGTGATCATGTTGTTGGAATTGATTCGTGATTCCAGCGAGTTGTAACTGTTGCGCAGGTCGAGCGACTTCCCGTTTTTATATTTGATTTTTCCTACTTCGACGACCTCTTTTTTTATCTGATCCGTCGATTGGAACGAGAAGAGCGGCCTTGAGTTCTGCATGTCCCGGTTGAAGCAGTAAACCGTTCCGCATACCGCCAGAATAAGGATGACGCGGAAAAGACTGCTGCTGCGGAGGATCTTTGCGGCGCCAGACATCGTTAGTCCTGCTCGCTCGGATCGACAGGCGTGAATTTTGTGTACTTCGGGACGAACCGGAGGCTTACCTTGCCTGTCTGACCGAGCCTGTTCTTCTGTACCCAGATCTCGGCGTCGTTTTTGCGCTCTTCGACCGGCTTGTAGAAGTCCGGACGGTGTATGAACATGACCATATCGGCATCCTGCTCGATCGAACCGGAATCCTTGAGGTCGCTCAGAAGCGGAACGGTGTTTTTGGATGCACGCTCCTCGATGCGCCGGTTAAGCTGAGCCAGCGCGATGATCGGTATCCCCATGTCTTTTGCAAAAAGCTTAATGTTTTTAGATACATATTCGACCTGGCGGACGCGGTCCTCTTTGTAGAGCGTCGTCGAGATCAGCTGAAGGTAGTCGATGAATATGCAGTCGAGACGGTTGGGGGTCGTCCTTTTGTCGTTTTTTTCCTTTCTGAGCTTGTCGTCCAGTTTTTTTGCTTTCGAACGTATATCGGCGATCGTGAGATAGGAGCTTTCGTCTAAAAAGATCGGCAGTTCAGAGAGCTTCGCACCGGTATTGACGAGCCTCGTTTTTTCTTCGCTGTCGAGCGCTCCGTTTAGGATGTGGCCCGACTCGATGCCGCACTCGATGGAGATAAGTTTTTTGACGAGCTGGCTAGCCGGCATCTCGAGCGTGAAGAAGAGGACGTTGAGACCTTTCTTCGCGATCTCCAGCGCCATATTCATCGCAAGACTCGTCTTTCCCATCGAGGGACGGCCTGCGAGGATGACCATGTCTCCCGGCTTCAGACCGCTGCTGAGTTTATCGAGCTGATCGTAGCCGGAGGTTATGCCGGTGATACCGCCTTTCGCCTGCATGATCTGTCGGAGCTCGTACGGAACGAGGTCGGAAATCCGCTGGACATCCTTGGACTGACGGCGGTTGCTCAAGTTGATGAGGCTCGTCGTAGCCCGGTCAACGATGTCGTCGAAGGGTTCCTGCTGATTGTAGCCCGCATCCGCGATCTCTCCGCAGATGCGTATCATTTCGCGTAAAAGCGATTTTTCGATGATCGTGTCGCAGTACTCCTGAAGTGAAACTTCGCTTATGACCGGAGCCCTGTTCGCAAGGTCGAAAATGTAGGTCTCGTCAAGCTCGAAAGGTGCCAGGCGGATCTTGTCGGTGACAGTCAGAACGTCCGGCGTCCGCTTCTCTTCATGGATGCTGCATATCGTTTTGAAGATGAACGCGTGTCTCTCGTCGTAAAAATCCTTTTCGGAGAGACCCGTTCCCTCGACCACATCGGGGTAAAGCCGACCGTTGTTCAGAAGGCAGCCGATAAGCGCCGCCTCCATATCAAGATTCTGCGGGATGACTTTGCCGCCGTTCAGGGTAGTTTCCATCGCCATCCCGCCTTGAGAAATTATGCTTCAGCCGGAGCTTCTTCAGCGGGAGCCGCTGCCTCGGCGGGAGCTTCGACAGCTTCGGGCTCTGCGCCTACGATCTCGTTGCTGTCTTCAGAGACGACCCAGAGTTTGAAGGTGCCGTGAACTTCTCTGAAAAGTTTGACTTCGACGTCGTAAATGCCGCTCTTTTTGATGTTGCCGTCAAGGATGATGTCCTTGTGGTCGATCTCGATGCCTTTCTCTTTAAGTGCATCGCCGATCTCTCTGCCGGTGACGCTTCCGAAGAGTTTACCCTCTTCGCCGACCTTCTTTGCGATCCTGACTTCGCATTCAGCAAGCTTCTGAGCCATCTCGTTCGCCTTTGCAAGCTCGATGTTGACCTGCTTTTCGATGAGTCTCTTGTTGAATTCAAGCTGTTTTACGCTCTTCTCGTCAGCAACAAGCGCGAAACCTTTGGGGATGAGATAGTTGCGTGCATAGCCGTCCTTTACCTTGAGGATGGTTCCTGCCTTTCCGAGTTTTTCAACATCTTTCATAAGTATGATTTTCATGCTGCCCTCCTATTTTCCTGTAACAGTGTAGGGAAGAAGCGCGATAGCTCTTGCTCTTTTGATCTCTCTCGAAAGCTCTCTCTGGTGCTTTGCGCAGATACCGCTGATTCTTCTCGGGATGATTTTGCCTCTCTCGGTGATGAAGTTGAGGAGAAGGTCAACATTTTTATAGTCGGGTGCCATATCTGTGTGAAGGCAGAAGCGGCAAACTTTTCTTTTTTTGTTGTATGATGTCATTTTTAACTCCCTTAACGATTAAAGTTCTACGTTTTCTTCTTCTTCGGGTGTACCGAGAGACTTCTGAAGCTCTTCGTTGTATCTCTTGGTGTCTTCGAATCCTTTCCCTTCATCCTCAGCGGCGTTCATGCCGTTTTCGGAGTTGTCGTGTCTCTCAGACTTGTCGAAAAGCGAATCGATCCCCTTTGCCGATGCGAGAAGCGCATCGAGGTTCTCCTCTTTGTCGACTTTGATCGACATGAACTTAAGGACGTTTTCCCAGATGTTGAAGTTTCTCTCGACCTCTTCAACCATTTTTCCGTCGCCGATTACGTCGAAAAGAAGGTAGTAGCCTTTGAGGTTCTTCTTGATTTCATAGGCAAGCTTTCTCTCACCCCAGGACTGAAGTGTAAGAACTGTACCTTCGTACTGTCTGATGATTTCGTCTACGCGTTCCGCGAACTGTCTGATCGTCTCGGGACTGCCTTCCGGTCTGAGGATGGCAGTAATTTCATAGTGTGATCTCTTCATTTTTCCTCCTTACGGGTATAAAGTCCAAACTAATGTTGTTGAACAAGGAGCTTTCCAATGTTCAAAAAACAAAAAACGCAATATTATAGTTAAAAAAAACTGATTTTCAAGTTTTCGGCCGTGACTACTGGACGATTCTGGTCCCGGTCCTGCCTGCAATCGCCTCTGAGAGCTTGTCTTCAGAGGTTATCAGTACGACCTTCTTCGGGTCGTCTTTAACGAAGTCGACGGCAGCTCTGATCTTCGGTCCCATGCTCCCGGCCGGAAATTCTCCCTGAAGAAGATAGTGCTCCGCCTCTTTCGAGGTCAGCTTGTCGAGCCATGTCGGATTTTCGGATTTGAAGTTGATCGCGACCTTCTCGACAGCAGTAAGGATGATGACCATATCAGCGTCTATCGTCTGCGCGATCATCACGCTCGCAAGGTCCTTGTCGATCACGGCGTCGATACCCTGGTAGCCGGTCTTCCCGTTCTGACGGTAGACCGGGATCCCGCCGCCGCCGCCCGTAATGACTGTAAAGCCTGCGCTCAGCAGAGTGTTGAGAGCCTCCGGATTTACGACCCTGAGCGGCATCGGAGAGGGGACTACACGCCTGAAGCCGCGTCCGCTGTCCTCGACCATCTTCCAGTTGTCGTTTTTCATCTTCGCCAGCGCCTTCTGCTGCGTGTAGAAGGGACCTATCGGCTTCGTCGGTTTTTTGAATGCCGAGTCCTGGGGGTTGACCTCGATCTGCGTTACGAGCGTAGCTACGTTCGGTCTTTCTCCTGCCTGGTTCAGACGGTTCATGAGACCCTGTTCGATCATGTAGCCCATGCTGCCCTGAGTGTCGGCGACGCAGAGCACGAGAGGATCCGGATGGATCTCGGTGTCCGCCATCTCGTTTCTGATGAGTCTCGCTCCGACCTGCGGTCCGTTTCCGTGCGTGATTACGACCTGATTGCCCTCTTTGATCAGATCGACGATGCCGCTCATCGAGGCGCTGATGTTCTTCTGCTGCTCTTCAATCGTTCCCTTATCGCCGGGCTTGATCAAAGCGTTTCCGCCCAGCGCGATCACAATTCTCATAGTTTCTCCTCAAAAAAAGAAAAAGGGGACGGTTAGGTCCCCTTTGAAAACAGTTTACCGGTAAAGCTTACTTTTTGCAGCAGCCTTTGCATCCGCCGAAAAGTTTGTCAACGATAACTTTCTTGAGCATTTCTGCACCGTCTCCTCTCGGAGCAAGTTCGTAGCCGACGCGTACGATCGGTTTGTTGACTTTAACGACTCTGCCGAGGTCGATCGGGGTGCCGCTGAGAACGAGGTCAGCATCGATCGCGTTGATCGTGGTCTCGAGGTCTTTCATCTGCTCTTCGCCGTATCCCATAGCCGGAAGGATGCCTTCGCCGATGTTCGGATACTTTCTGTATGTGAAAGCGATCTTGCCGACAGCTGCCGGTTTCGGGTCAACCATCTCTTTAACGCCGTTTCTCTGTGCAGCGACTTTTGCAGCACCGGTCTTCATGCCGCCGTGGGTAAGCGTCGGGCCGTCTTCAACGATGAGGACTCTCTTTCCTTTGATGTCGCCGTCAACGGTAAGTTCGGAATCAGCTTCGATAACGACTGCGTTCGGAGCAAGTCTCTTGCAGTTCGCCTTAACTGTTTCGATGTCTTCCGGAGTTGCGCTGTCCATCTTGTTGATGACGATAACGTCAGCCATAAGGACATTGACTTCGCCCGGATAGTAGAGGCATTCGTGACCTGCACGGAGAGGATCTACGACAACGATCTTGAGGTCTGAATCATAGAACGGGAAATCGTTGTTTCCGCCGTCCCAGAGGATGACATCGGGTTCGCCGTCGATATCTTTTTCAGCCTGACGAAGGATAGCTTCGTAGTCAACGCCTGCATAAATTACGTTGCCTGCAGCAATGTGCGGCTCGTACTCTTCCATTTCTTCGATGGTGCAGTTGTTGGCTTTGAGGTCTTCGATCTTAGCGAAGCGCTGAACAGCCTGTTTGTTGAGGTCCGGATCGTAAGGCATCGGGTGACGTACTGCAACGACCTTTTTGCCCATCTTCTTGAAAATATCATAGATGAATCTTGTTGTCTGGCTTTTGCCGCAGCCCGTTCTGACAGCGCAGATCGAGATGATCGGTTTGCAGGATTTGATCTTCGTCTTGTCATAGCCCATAAGAACGAAGTCAGCGCCGAGAGAATTGACGAGTGCGCTCTTGTTCATAACTATCGGATAGTAAATGTCGCTGTAAGCGAATACGCATACTTCAACGCCGAGTTCCTTAACGAGTCTCGGAAGTTCGGTCTCGTCATAAATCGGAATACCGTTCGGGTAAAGGTCTTCACCTGCAAGTTCTTTCGGATACTTTCTTCCGTCGATGTCAGGAATCTGAGTAGCGGTAAAAGCAACTACTTCGTACTCGGGATTGTGTCTGAAATAGGTGTTGAAGTTGTGGAAATCTCTTCCAGCAGCACCCATGATAAGAACTTTTTTTCTGGTCATAGTTTCCCCCAAAAAAAGATTGTTAATAATGGCCGGACGAGGTCAAGGTGTTCGCCTAGGTCAACGGCGCGGGAATATAACATAGCAAAAATCTATGTCAAACCTTTTCGTTCTGCCGTTTCATCGTAATGAATTTCTTTTAATGTAAATCGGAAGTGGTAATATATGCGGATTTTGTTGCGGTCTTAAGTATTTTGCGGGGGAGTTGACATGGTTGGTGACTACAGGAATGAGATACGAAAGAACTACCGGAACGTTGTTTTTCTCTGTATAGTCTCTGTGTTGATAAATGTCGTTTTTGCGCGTTTGGCACAGTTTCTGTCCGGGCATTTCGGGATGCAGCTCTGGTTCGACACTATCGGAACCATCCTTGCCGCAGTTCTCGGCGGTTACCTCCCGGGCATTTTTGTCGGTCTCGTCACCAATTTCATGAAGGGGTTTATGGATTTCGCATCTATATATTACTCCGCTATGAACGTTCTGATCGCCGCTACTTCAGCCTTTTTGGCAAATAACGGTTTTCTGACCAAAAAGTGGAAGATCCCGTTTTTTATATTTGTCATGGCTTTTATCGGCGGCGTTATCGGCGGGATCCTTCCCGGTATAATCAACTCCATTCCGTCTTCCGGCTTTTTTGCTGATCTGCTGTGGGATCTGGTGGATAAAACTATAACCGTGAGCATAGTCGTCATAATCGTCAGAATGATCCCTCCTGCGACCAGAGATATGCTCCGGTTCAACGGTTGGAGGCAGACACCGCTTACGAAAAGCGATCTGGAAGAGATCAAAAAGACGATCAAGTGCCGTTCCATTTTCTTGAGATCAAAAATAATTTTTATCCTTGCGGCTGCGCTTGTAACCCTGGCTGTAACTGCGTCAACGATCAGCTTTGTACTTTACCGGAACGCACTTATCTCAGAATATTCTGACTTCGCCCGTGAGGTCACTATTGCGGTCTCTGAGGTCCTGGATCACGAAAAAATCGACGAATACATCTCAAGCAAAGGTGCCGATAAGGAATATCTCGAAGTCATGCACAAACTCGAAGATATAAAAACCACCTCTCCGGCTGTAAAATTCATTTACATCTACAAGATCGAAGATGACGGCGGTCACGTAGTTTTTGACCTGCATTCCAATAGTGCGAAAGATGCGGCCCCCGGTAAACTGGTGAAGTTCGATTCCGCTTTCGAGCCCTATTTGCCGACGCTTCGGCAAGGCGGTGAGATCGAACCGGTCATTGCTGACAGCGCCTTCGGAGAGCTTCTTTCAGTCTACACTCCAGTAAAAAATTCTGCCGGAAAGACTGTCAGCTATATCGGAGCGGACATCGACATGTCCATGATCGTCGGAAAGGAACTGAATTTCCTGGTTCAGATGGTATTCCTGTTTTTGGGCTTTGTGATCCTGATCATCGCGATAGTTGTCTGGTTCGTCGATTACAACGTCATTTTTCCGATCAACTCCATGACGATGAGGACAAGCGAGTTCGCCTACCGCGGTGAAAACGCTCTCGGGGGGAACGTCGAAAAGATACGGAGGCTTGACATCCACACCGGAGACGAGGTCGAAAATCTTTACAAGGCCTTCACCAAGATGACGGAAGACACGATGGGTTATGTCGATAAAATCGTCAGTTCGGCTGAACATATAGCGCAGATACACAGTACTTTCGGAAAGGTCGTCTCTCCGCAGGTCAGAGATTTCCTGCTTTCAGACAATCCGGATCTCGGCGGTCAGGACATCGATGTAACCGTCATGTTCTGCGATATCCGCGGATTCACTACCGTATCGGAAAGGCTCGAACCCAAGGAGATAGTTTCGATGCTGAACCGCTATTTCACCCGCCTTGAAAAACCGATCGTCGAAAACGGCGGGATCATAAACAAGTATATCGGTGACGCGATAATGGCTGTTTTCGGAGTTCCGCTCCAGTCAGAGACACATGCCTATGATGCCTGGAAGGCTGCCCAGGGGATGCGGGAGCAGCTTGCGGCTCTCAACGAGGAGCTGAAGAGCGAAGGACGGCATGAGATCCGCTTCGGGATAGGTTTATGTTCCGGCCAGGTGCTTGCAGGTAATATCGGAACGTCGAACAGGCTCGAGTACACCGTCATCGGCGATACGGTAAACACGGCAAGCCGCATCGAGAGCCTTTGCAAAACCTACAAGACTGACCTGCTCATCTCCGAGCAGACGAAGGAGCTCCTTCCGGATGACGTGCCGCTGACGTTCGTCGCTGAATCGGAGATCCGCGGAAAGCAGAAGCGCATCAAGCTCTATTCGTAGGATACTGCCCTGCAGATTCGTACCTGTTCCGCTCGGCTTCGGCGAGGATCCTCATTCTCGTGAACTTGAAAACACGTATGCAGAACAAGATGAAGGCGGCCGTAATGAGGGCGGACCAGCCTGAGGCAATTTTTGCCGAAAATACGAGCGAGTCGTAGGTCCCGTGAAGCAGAACGGGGACAAGCCAGATCCTCAGCCTGCCCCAGAGCGTGCTCTTGAACCAGCTGAAGTGGTTTTTGGAGTAGTAGTATCCCATCGCAATCGCAAATGCGAAATGGCCGGGCACGGCGAACATGGCACGCGAAGCGCTCACGAAAAACCATGATGAGCCGGAAGCGAATACGTACATGATGTTCTCGACGCAGGCGAAGCCGAGTCCGATGCAGGCCGCGTAGACCAGGCCGTCGTAGCGCTCGTCAAACTCCGGATTCTTTCGGAGTAGCAGCCACAGCATCAGCAGCTTGGCGCTCTCTTCCGGAAAGGCGGCTCCGAAAAATGATGTCCTGACGGCCTCTGTCACAGTACCCGGATTGCCTGTGAAGAATCCGAGCTTCATCAGCGGCATCGCGATCATGGAGGAGACCAGCACCGACAGGATCCCGTAGAAGACCCCTTTGCAGATCATGCGCTTAGGTTCCGGATTGAAATCCTGATGGTAAACATAGTAAAGCAGGATCAGGCCGGGTGTCGTGGCGGCAGCCAGAATAAGAACAAATTCAATGGTTTTATCGCTCATACTCACTCTTTCTAAATCAACATGTCTGCATTTTGCCGATTTTTGCTTCAAAATCAACGCTGTGGAATAATTAAAAAAATGGACCGGTTGGCGGCCGGTCCGAGAGGTTTCGATGAAAAAAGAGACAGTCGGCGCTGCCTTCTACTTCTTTTTGGTTTTCTCTTTACTTTTTTTGTCGCTTTTATCCTTTTTCCCGGAGCAGACCTTGCAAAGTTTGTAACCAGCTTTTTCAGCCTCCTCCTGCGAGCTGAAGGTTACGGTGCATCCTTTGCAGCTGTAGTACCGGCATCCCGACACATGGCAGACTTTGTTGTCGGGGTTGCAGTGCAGTTCCTCGGCGAAAACGAAAGAGAAGGAGAAGAGAACGGCGAGGACTACGAACATTTTGTAAATCGTTTTTGTCATGTTTTTACCTCCTTAAAAAACGTTAAAAACAATACGCTTATATTCTTGTTGTCGCAAAAGTCAAGTAATTTTATCTGTTTATAAAAATAAATTTATGTGCTAAAATAATTTCTTTAACGATTATTTAGATAAAATGGAGGGCTGAAATAAATCGCGATGGCGGTTTAGAAAAAAAATCAGAGAGGATTCCAGGGAGTTTTTTTTGAAAATTATTTGCTGTATTCGGCCATTTTTGTCTCGAGGAGGTTCTTGATCTCCGCAAGACGCGCCTCTGTCTGCGCCTCGACACGAAGGACGATGACATTCTGGGTGTTGCTTGTTCTCATCAGGCCCCAGCCGTCATCGAAGGAGACCCTCGCGCCGTCGATATCGTTCACGTCGTAGCCCTGATCCTTGAGGAATTTAACTACGTTATCAACGATTTTGAACTTCTTTGACTCATCTACTTCGATCCTGAGCTCCGGCGTCGAATATGTCTTCGGGATCCCTTCGAGAAGCTTGTCGAAATCGACCTTCTCCTGCTCTGAAACGATCTCGAGAAGCCTCAAAGCCGCGTAGATCGCGCAGTCGAAGCCGAAGAAGCGGTGTTTGAAGAAGACGTGTCCGCTCATCTCGCCGCCGAACGCCGCGCCGCTCTCCTTCATCTTTGCCTTGATGAGCGAGTGGCCGGCCTTCCACATGATCGCGTTGCCGCCTCTTGCCGTGATGTCGTCGTAAAGCGACTTGCTGCACTTGACATCGCCGACGATCGTTGCGCCTGGAACAGCCTTGAGGACGCTCCTCGCGAAGATTACCAGGAGCTGGTCGCCCCAGATGATCTTTCCTGTCCTGTCGACAACGCCTATCCTGTCCGCGTCGCCGTCGAAACCGATACCGAGATCAGCGCCGACCTCTTTGACCTTGGCGATCATCTTCTGGATGTATGCCTCAACTGTCGGGTCTGGATGGTGGTTCGGAAACCTGCCGTCCGGCTCTTCGAATATGCTGACGACGTTGAGACCGAGCTTTTTCATGATCGGAGCCGCAACAAATCCGCCGACTCCGTTACCGGCATCGACGACTACCTTGATCTTTTCGGGATTTTGGATCTTTATCGTGCTGAGAACGAACTTTTCGTAGTCGGGGATGATATTGTAGAGGCTGTTTGTCCCCGCCTTTTCCGGCTTCAGAAAATCTTCGTTTTCCATTATGTCGCCGATCTCCTGGATGCCGTCGCCGTAGACCGGAAGGTCGATCAGGTTGATCTTAAAACCGTTGTACTGCGGAGGATTGTGGCTTCCCGTGATCATAACGGCACCCTGAACATCGATGTTGAACATCGAAAAATATAGCAGACCTGTCGGGATCATTCCGAGGAAGATCGTGTCGATGCCGCTGTCGTTGAAACCCCTGATCAGCGACTTTGCGAATCTCGGCGAGCTTTCGCGGGCGTCGTGACCGACGGAGACCGTTTTGAAGCCCGGAAGCTTTTTTCTGTAGTAGCTTGCGCAGGCGCGTCCGAGGTTGTAGGCGAAATCCTCGGTTAAATCGATGTCAACGTAGCCCCTGACGTCATACTGTCTGAAGATTGTGCGATTGATTTTCATTTTCTCCTCCGTAATCAAATAACAGGGTATTTTAGTCACTTTTTTATTTATAACAATTGAATAAAAAAAACGAAAAGTCGTAACGACTCTTGATTTAACGGCGAAATGTGCGATAATACTTGGATTTATTTGGAGCTGGTACTTTGGGAGAAAAAAAACAAAATAATTTCATCTTTTTTGATTCGTCAACAAGCCGGGTCGTTTTCGGCGGATGCGTGGACGGCGTGCCCTTTTTCGATATGCCCTCGCTCGAAAAGTCGAAGCTTAGCCGCGAACTTCCGGCACTCTTCAGTAAATATTCGGAAAAGCTCGATTTTTCGGCAGTTTCAAGGATCTTTATCGGCATCGGTCCCGGAAGTTTCACGGGGATCAAGACCGGAGTCGCCTTCTTTCTGGGCTTTATCTACTCGCTCGGATTCAGGAATGTCGAGCTCATGAGCTCGTTCGCGCTTGCGGCGGCGCTGGCTCCGGAGAGCGGACGTTCGAAACTTGTGCTCATCCCGTTCAACAAAGGGGAGTTTTTCGCCGCGCTTTTCGATTCCGAGCTCCGTCCGCGGATCGTAGATCTCTTCCTGAAACCGCCGTATGATGAAATCAACAACAAATTCAAAGATTTTGCAGGAACGGAAGTCGACCTTGTCTCGCCCGTCGAGTGCGGAAATGAGATCCTTCCCGACCTTCAAAAAATATTCAGGATCGAAAGCTGCGTATTCGACGGTTTCGCCCTGCGCCCCGGATTTTTCTCCGGGCTCCCGCCGCAAAAGGTTCTCGACATCACAACCGAGCCCTTTCTCGTAAACCACGTCGTTGCTCCGGCTAATCTCGATAATTCGGCAAATTTATACCTTGACAAAATGGAGGCAGACATGACTCAGGAGCTTTCAAAAGAGGCAATTCTGGAAAAGCTGGCGCAGCTTAGGGAAGAGCACGCCCAGCTTGACAAACTTTCCACGGAACTCTCTTCCAAGCCGGTTTTCACACCGCAGGATGAAATCGAGCTCAACATGACCAGAAAGAAAAAGCTTCAGAAGAAGGATATGATCGCCTACTACGAGGCAATGCTTAAGAAGTAGGAATTTCGTCTGATTTTTAGTTGTTTATCAGATTTAGTTCGTAAGATATTTCTTGATCCCGTCGTTCTTATTTTATCTAGCTAGTGAATAGAAAATACAATAGGTAATTGATGCTAAGCAATGCAAAGAAGGTTGCATTCTTCGCGCCAAGCCCTGTTGTTTTCAAAAGTGATGAGCTCTCTCAATTTCTGTCTGAATTCGCGCTGAGGTTTGTCGCTTTTGTAAAAAGTCTGATGCGTAAGGTGGTAGCAACCGCATTTTTCGCAGAAATATTTTCTCTTGGGAATCTCATTTGAATGGGAGTGTCTTTTAGGCATATTGAGAATTTCTCCGGCTTCTCTTTCCGTGTAACAGATCTTTCCAGTGCTTTCGCATCTAATCTCTCTTCCGAAACCGTCTTTCATCTTTTCCTCCTCTTGCTATCAATCAAACATCCTACACGGAATATAAACGGTGAAAAACTAGGGAGTTGACGGATATTTTTTTAGGTTGTTATTTTTTCCTTATTTTTTCCCAAAATCTGCTGAGAATCTTGCTTGCGCCAGCTTTTGTCAAGCCGTATTTCTCAGCAATTTCCTGTTGTTCAGGAAGTTTATGGTCTGGATTTTTAAAATGGTCGTTAAGAATCTCCTTGTTCAAAAATGAATAATCGGAGCAGTCTTTTTTCAAACCATTTTCTAAGACAAAAACAGTCAGCAATTCCGAAAGTATAGGAGAGGGGTTCTTTCCCCATTCCGAATCTATTAATGAAAGAGTCTGCTCCAGCGCTTCAAGAGACGCGAACATGGATTCGACCGGATTATTGTCAACAATATTATCAATCTGTTCCTCAATAAGAGTCATGCCGTCATCGTCTTCATTAGGACTTTCTGTTCCCATTGTAGCAGCTTTTGACATTTTCAGGCATTCCCAGATCTCCTCCTCCTCCATTCCAAGTGCCAGGATAGCTTTTTCAATGATAAAGCTGTCTTTAAGATCCTCCTGATCCGGATGTTTTGTTCCGTGTATTTTTCTGACCTCTTCAAAGAAGTTTTTCACTTTTTTGACTCGTCTGTACTTGTCGTCAGAAATGTGCTCTCCGCCGTTTTTGTCTGCCAGATTTGTTTTTTCTCTGCTGGTGTTTATTGTTTTTTTCAGTGAGCCAAAAAGATACTGGCTAAAAGAAATTCCTTCTTTAAATGCCTCTGAATTAGGGAAATAATATTTAAGAGCCTCTTTGACCGTTTCAACAACTTCCACGGAATACTCCCCATAATTCTTGTTGGATTTCCATACAGCAATAATGATTTTCTGCTCTATCGACACCTTTGCGGTTTCAGTATTTTCAAGTTTGAGAGTTTTCAGATATTCATCAAAAAGTTCGTTTATTTTTTTAAATATCTGTTCCATGCCTACTCCTCGAACAATGCTTCAACCGTTCTGATTGCGCGTTCACCGCTTGGAGCTTCGATCATGTTGGTAAGACTGTTCATAAGATAGAGCGGAGTAATGTCATAAATCATTTCCGAACCGTCGATAATCCTGCCTTTTTCAAATTCTACTTTGGAATAAACCATGTTTCCGATGGAGCAGTCAAAGAATTTTTCAGCAAACTGAAAAACAGAGAAAAGAAGGAACGCCAAAGGTTTTGGACCGAAAGTGATGTCAGCATAAATCTCTGCACCTCCTTCCAGTTTTTTTATTAAGGTTTTAAATGTAAACTGAAAGTTGGTTTTTGACGGGTCAAAAGCGTTGGAAAGCGTTTCGTAACTGATTTTAGCGCCGACAGTGTTAAAGCGATTAAGTTCTTCTTCGAAGAGTTTTGCATTTTCATCCCCGGCATTCTCGCCGCCTTCGGTTTTAAGAAGGATGACTTTCACCTCATCATCTGCTTTAAGCGTGTTTGCCAAAGCGCTGGTCGCAGCAAAATAAATCGGTTCCTTGATTTCAAGCAAAGCATTTCCGTCAACAGGATAGTGACGTTTTTCCATTCCTCCTCTAAGCGGGAGTGTCGCAAATACGATTTTTTTCATCTTTTCACCTCAAAAAAATAAAAAATTTAATTATTTTCAATAAATAGCCAAAACATCATAGTTTCAAAGAACTATAACACTATATATAAGTGTCGAAAAGAGCAAGAGTTGACAAATCTGTTGAATAATAATTATTCTTTGTCATCGTCTATAGACAATATTTTAATGTTGCAATCGTCTCCGTTTGTATATTTTTCCAATGCATACAAGTAATCAGGAATGGTTGTATCCCGATTTTCATCCTGTATCTCCATTCGTATTCTGGAATTGAGCTTTTTATATATTTTGTTATTGGATTCTTTTTGGTTTGATTCACTATAGTTACTGCATTCAATGTCTTTGCGGCAGAATTCTTCTATGTCGGGAAAAAGACTTTTTAATTTTGTAATTTCGGTGTTGTCCGGCGCAGGAGCAACAGCCCTCAATATAGTTTCGTTTTCCTGCTCTCTTACTCGATATAAAGCAAGTATAAGTTCCACAGCTTTCAGAAACAAAAATCGTTTTCTCCAAATAAAAATCGGATCAGATTTGCTTATTTTCTCTAAGCTATTCAATATGTTTTTGAGTTTTATTTTGTAATAATATATAAATTTTTCTATTGTTTGTACCGATGCAGCCAGAATATTCTTAATTTCTTCAGCATCTAAATGAAAAATGCCTTCCCGTGTTTTCCACAAGGCTATTCCCAGCATTTCTATACCGAAATTTGCAGCTTCTTCATATTCTGACATAGCCAGCAGAATTTCTTTCTTTAACAAATCTTTTTGCCAAGGCAGTTCAACTTTACCGACAGCATAAGCAAAAGCAGGAACAAGTCGTCTGTGATTAAATATGGATTCCTGAATACTTTCATCGTTTTTTAAAGAGTTTTCTATGATCGTATTTAAATACATATAAAGAGATTCTGGGGCATCCCTGTGAAGTGCGGCTAGCATAATGCAAACCCCGTCTTTTGTAGCTTTCGGTACTTTAGGATTTTCTAATATTGTTACAGCAGCATCTGAAAGCTCTTTTATTTTTGCAGATAATTCTGCCGGAAAATCTGCATCAAGGGTCGAACGTCCTTGATCCCATAAATTTACAACCGGAGTGTTCTGATAAAAATAATCGGATCTTTTCTGTTTCATATTAACAGGAAGCGGATCGAAAGCACTCCAACAAAGGTTGCCCTTTTTATTATAAAAACGAGTAAAAGATGAAGAAATCTCCATACCTATATCAAGCTGGCAGTCTTTAGGAAACTTAGAACGATAACAACTGCATTGAATTCCTTTTATATGGCGGTCTAATAAAAATATTTTAACCTCTTCACCATTGCGAGGTGGAATATAATCTTTTATTTTGCTGGTAACCCACCCATTTTCAGCAATGTCTTGCGTATTTTGAATAGTTTGATCCAGCAGTTCAAGGTTAGATTTGCCTTTTATATCTTCAGCACAGACAGTTTCCCAATCATCTTCGATAATATATTGCGGCCCGACAATATGAATATAATCTCTATGTGACTCATTTTCCCATTTGACTTCCACGGACTTAAATTTGGCAGGCCTTGAAACAGGAATAAATTCAAGATGATATGGTTTAGGTACCCCATAAGTGTATGTCAGGAAAAGGCGGCATTCTGTTTCCTGCTCAAGGGGGAATGACGTGTCTTCTATAAATGCAAAATAGTTTGATTTTTCCTTTTTTTCGCCTTGTAAAAGCGGGAATTCGTAAAACGGTTTTCCGGCAGGAAAATTGAAGTGCCATGAAATGGGAATCTCGGTAGTTTCTCTGTAAAGAGTGCGCACAGGAACTTTTTCTGGGTCTACGAGCACAAATTCTTTTCCTGTTGAATCAATCATCGCGAGTTTCGGAAGACAGTCAAGCCATAGGGGAATGTCAGGAGTAATACTTTGCAGCCGTTCATATTTAAGAGCGCCGGCAGACAAATCAAAGTCCGAAGGAACAAATATTTCTATATCGCCTGACGATTGCTGCTTTTTAATATGCTTCGAAGCAAAGTGGTAAGTGTCGGCCGAGAATCTGTCTTTCAAAAGCGCAGTATCACTAAGCGAGATAATAAGATGGAGTTTTTCAGAGAGCCCGGAAATTGTCTCTCCGGACCTCTCTATGATTTTTTTATATTTGAGACGTTTGAACTGTATTCCTTTTGTGTCCTTATTTTCCAGCTTAAGTTTATCGTTGATAACGATCTGGATTTTTGTTTCTATTTTGTAACCATCATAGTCGGCACAAACTGTAAATTCATTACCATCTGAAAATTTCTTTTGAATTTCCGGAAGATGTGCGAATAAGGCCGCAATGCTGCGCGGCATGATTTCCGTTTTGGGAAAAGCGGTGTTCATACTGTGTTTGAACGCATTGACACTTGGAGAAAAATCCTCCACATCGTCACAGGTTACGTAAATACATTTATGGCAGTGCAGTTCGTCTTTGATTGTCCTTGCAAAATCATAGCAGGCTTTTTCTATCAAAGGTTTGTTTTCTCCTTCGTCCGCTTCCGTGTGGAGATCACTGTTGAAAATCGAGTGTATGGAAAAAGTCTTTATTTCAATTTCATCATGCATCGAGTCAATCAGTTTAGAACGGGCGGAAGAGCACGGATACCAGTCAGTTTTATCTTTATGTGTGATACGATGCGACTGGTGAAGGAGCTTTTTTGTAAAAGCCCCTTTTGTTCCGTCTTTCAAAGTAAAATTCGGAAGAATTGAATTCAGGTCAACTGCCGCTACGGGCTGAGGCTCTGTCCGCTTTTCAGGAAAAATGTTTTTTTCGGAGATCTCTCCGGCAAATACATTCAGGGCAAGACACTCTTTTTCAGAAGAAACTTTGAAAATCTTCCACTCATCGGAATGAAGGAATCCGCCTAGTTCGCGTTCATCTGAAAATGAAAGTTTTTTATAGTTAGGGAAAAGCACTTTCTGCCTGAACCGTATATTATCACTTCGGTTAAGTTTGGCGGCAGCAAGCCAGAAGTCAGCGTGCTTTTTAAGCTCATCAAGCCGTTTAAGATCCTTCTCGATATCTTCATTCAGATTCTGGAGCCAGATATTTGCTTTCCAGATTTTGCGGTAACTTTTGTCATTGAGAAGAGTGTTGTTCGGCGGCATGTTGTTCCATCTGCCGATAAGGAAGCACTCCTCGCTTTTCAGCCAGTTGTGCACTGTAGCAGTGAATCTTTCTGCATCATTGTTCAGCTGCTTACCGCACTTGCGCGCTGCATTTGATTTTTCTGAAAGCAGATCGTCAAGTTTTTCCATAAACGCTTTGAACAAGCGGTTTTCCGCAGTGTCAAGGCTTGTCGAGTGGTAAACTCCCATCATGCGCTGCTCGGATGCGATTTTCTGCTTGATCGTGAACCCAGGCTTTTTTGCAAGCCACATCATGCAGCGGCTGTCAACTTCACGAACCCGTTCAGGGCGCGTTATGCGGTGTTCGCGAATATTTTTTTCGTGCAGAACTTCAATCAGATTACGTATAGCGGAAGAGACAAAATCCACGATGTGCTGCAATCTGTCGTTGTACCATCCATACTCTTCAATATTGAAATGGGCGAGCCCGTGAAGGATGTCGTCAACAGTCGAGTGAAGCGGTTCATCCGTAACGGGATCAAATTCTGTCACAGCAAAGAAGAGTCCTTGGAGGGAAAAAAGAAGCTCGTATTCTTTGCCCTTTCCTTCAGCAATCTGCCTGTATATTGTGCTTAATTCCGCCGACATATTGAGATTTCTCCCTATTTTCTAAATTTTTTGATTCCTTCTTTGATTCCTTCTACTCCTTTAAATATTTCTTCCACAACAGATGTAGTAGTGCTTTTTCGTTTTTCACGTTTCCTCATTCCGACGGGCTCTTCATTGTGTAACAGAGCCTCAAAAGAGTTATCGTCGATTGCTGTTACAGTTTCCGTTACGACAGGCTCTTCAGGGGCTGCTTCCGGAATATCATTGATGCCTGAGGCGGAATTCAGATCTTCCTCGTCGTTTTGTTCCGGCAGATTGTCCTGCAGAAGATAAGTCGATGTTGTCCAGATAAACTGACCGTAGTTCTGCTCCATTGCATTCTTGAAGTCATTGTGGAATGCATCTGTTACTTTATCGTTGCCGATTATACCATCTATCGATTTCAGTATTTCTGCCTGACTTCCTCTTGTTTCAAGGCCACGCAGTTTTGGCATGACCTTCTGAACAAGCTGGTCTTCAAAAGCTATGTCCATAGCGCGCTTACGGTCGAGGTCGCTTTGTGCGGCGATAACAGCGGGATAAAGTGACATATATGCTTCGATAGACTGCCATACGCGGTGTCCCAGAGCGCGTCCTGCTTTACCGAGTTGCTCATTGATTTCCTCGACAGTTTTTTTGTAGTCTTGAATAGTGTCCTTGTCGAATTGGTGTACGTTGCCAATCCATGATTTCCATGCTGATCTCGGCAGAAGAGGAGAAGGTGCGCCAAGCTGCTTGTTGCCGCGTGAACAGAGCTTGTCCGGGCGTGGGAAACTGATTACGATGCCGCGGTCAAGAACTTTGTCCGAAAGGGTTTTTGTCGTTTCGTCGTTGTTCATTGTTCCAGTCCAGAGAACGTTTCGTCCCAAATCAAGCTTCCAGTCTTCCATCCCGCTTCCGATTTTTACATCGAGTTTCGGAACATCTTTGTCAGCAAGACCGCGTCTGATTTCAAGCTTGCTCAGGAACTCTGCAAAATATAGTTCGACATTAGCAAGGTTCATCTCGTCAAGAAGAATCATCGTCATAAAATCCTTAAGACCCGTCTGGTCGCTTAGTTCCCGCTGTGACTGGGCAAGCAGACGAAGTATGTTTGTAGCTTCAAAGCGGTTGTCGATCGAATTGTAATAACCTAGCATAGATTCCTGACAATCCCAGTTGGGCTGAACCGGTACAGAGAGGAAGTTGATTCCTCCGAAATGTGAATAAAGGCGCGGGAGCTCGGATTTTCCTGTGCCGCTTACACCGGCAAGAACAGTAAGAGGAGACATTTCGGAATTTTTGAGAGCTGTATGGAATGCATAAAGAATACGACGAGAAAAATCCAGACCGTAATCCTTGATTTTTTTGTTAATCCCGTTGAGCCATTTGATTTCTGTAAGCTTCTCGGTTTTCATGGTTCCCGGAAGTTTGGTCAAAACAGCTTCTTTGATATTTTCTATGCGTTTTTCTCGTTCTTCTGGCTTAGCGTAGGTTGAAAGGAGTCTGTCGTTTTGTTCCTTCATGAACGTATTCTCTTGTGTTAGTGCTTCATTTTGTTCGCGAAGCTTCTCATTTTCCAGTTGAACCATCTTATATTTCTTAACAGTCTCCAGGTTCTCATTTACTTGCTCATCAAAATCTTTTTTACGTTCTTCAAGTTTGTTTTTTTCTTCCTCCAGATCGGCGGCTGTTTTTTGCAATGTGTAGGATGGAGTGTTTTGTACTTTATCAAGAGCAAGAGCTAGTTCGCCTTGAATGCGCTGGTAATCAAACAAAATTTCTGTCGGATTCTTACCACCGAACTGTGCTTTCAGATCATCAAACTGTGTGATGAGAGTGTTTTGCGAGGAAAGAGAGTTGCGTAGAGATGTAGTTTCTTCTTTAAGTTCCCCTATCTCACGGTCTTTGTCCGCAATATATTCGTGGTAACGGAGATCAATTTCTTCTTCGATATTTTGCTCTTTTTCATCGAGTGCCAGTTTTCTAGTGTCGAGTTTTTCTTTATTAAAGGAAAGTTCATCGGCACGATCGTTAAGTTCGTTCTCACGCAAGTTCAATGCCTGTTCCCTTGCTTTCATGGCAAGAATTTCGTCGGAAAGGGTTTTTACATCTTTCCCGCAGGCTTTGAGCTGATCCTGCAAGGTGGTAAACAGACCAACAAGTTTTATTTGTTCACCAAGATTTTTGTCATATTCATTCTTTTGATTTTTCAATCGTTCGGAAAGATTCTTTTTATCTTCAGAAAGTTCTTTGTTCATTGCATCAAGACTTGTATTCTTGCCTGAAAGCCGCGCATTCTGCTCTTTAAGTTCCGTAATTTGTCTTTCAAGTTCGTCTGTGTCAGATTTGGCTTTATCAATTATTTTCTTAGCCTCGTCTTCTGCATCACTAAGACGTTTCTTAACTTCTTCCTCTATTGCCGCAATACGTTTGTCGTGCAGTTCTGATGCGAGTTTTTCAGCATTCATGAAGAGTTGAGTCTTTTTTTCAGCGAGTTCTTCGGAAGCCTTCAGAAGAGAATCTTTTATTTTATTGAAAGCTTTTTCCTGAGACGAAACAGCAAGTTCGCGAGCTTTGATCTCAGCTTTTTTCTCTTCAAAAGCAGCTCTTTCTTCTGCCAAAGCCTTTTCTTTCGGATCAAGGTCTGCCTCTCTGCGAGTTATTTCCTTGAGTTTGTCTTCTACATATTTTTTGTCTGAAGAAAGTTTATCTATTGTTTCCTTAAGAATTTTGTTCTCGTTTTTAAGCTTCACGTCATTTTCTAACATTTTCTTAAGATCTTCTTGAGAAATAGGTTTTTCTGCCATTTTTTCCTCCTAAAACAAGTTACATTTATAAAAAGTGCTGTCGTTTGCTGTCAGTTGACATTGTTTTCTGTTAAAAAACCATCTGCTGCAAAAAATTTAATCAAATCTATAAGGTGTTTTTTTATTTCAAGAGCTCTTTCCGGATCGATTTTATTGGGAATTTCCCCGTGACCGCGCCTTTTTGTTAAGTAATTTACATCACTGAGCATTTTTGGCCATTTGTCTGCTATTGTTTGCAACATTTTGTTGTCTGCTAAAGTGCAGAAAGCGATACATGCCGCATTCATGGACGAAGGTTTTTTATTGATAGCTGCTTTGACCATTTCTTTTTTGGTCTTTAGGAGGGATTTGTATTCGCTATTGCTTTCAGAAAGATCAAGTTCAAATCCGCACTCCATGGCTTTTGTTTTCCAATCCTGATACCGCTGTTGCTGTATATTATTATCGAGAGATTTGTTCACGGAAACAAAAATGTGCTCAAGAATTTTGTACTGATCAAGAATAATCGCATTATTTAAGGAAGCTGCATCGGTTCCTCGGCGCTCCATATCCCTGACGAAACGGAGGAGATTTGTTGCCAAAGTGCGGCAAAGCGCAACCCCGAGGTCCAGTTCCATCAGCATATCAGCATTGTTCAATTCGTTCAGGATTGCGGTTTTTTCCCCGAAAGTGAGAGCTGAGGATTCGTCTTTTTCTTTACCCCCCAGATTGTCTTTTATAAGAACAATAAGCTGAGCATATACTTTTTCCTTAAGATCTTTGAATTTTCTGATTCCACTAACCTCGCCGGCATGAAAACTTTTGTTACGGTTTTTGCTCAGCTCGATAAGGGATGATAAAAAATCGGGGTGTTCTTTTGCAAAATTTTTTAGCCAAGGCTCCTTTTCCAAGCCTATGAGAAGAATGTCCAGAAGCGGGAAGATGGCAGGATTTTTGTCAAAAGCACTAGATAACTGACCACAGCTGCGGTTGAAGAAGAACCCTTCTTTTTTTGCGTCTATGTCAAATCCCAGCCGCTCGGCACACTGTTTTGCTGCCTTGCCGATAATACCGTAACTATTGTCTTTATTGAATTGACTGTAAATGGAAATGACGTTTCTTGCCTTGTATTGAGCTGAGTCTTCATGCAGAATATAGTAAAGAACCCATTCAGCAAGCTGTGTAAGATAAAGTGATGTATCGGATATTGCGGAGTGGAGAGCATCTTCCTTGTCCGGTGAATCGACGAGCACTTCAAGTTCTTTCATACTTTGCTGCACCAGTATTATTTTTTTGTTGAGTTCAGGAAATTTCTTGTCTTGTTCTGGTTCGTCAGACTTGCCGGAAGCGTTTGTCTGACGGTTGTTTAAATTTCTGAGAGCTGTAATATAGTCATTGTCTTCCTGGTTTTTTATATGTTCTGCTGAAAAGAAAGTAGAGATTTTTCCGAATCCGTTGGTGAACACCCAGTCGTGTAATGATCCTTCCGGCTGCATAATATCCAGCAGAATGTAGCACAGATTTTTTGTTGTTGACTGATTAAGGTCTACTTTGGCCAGAACGCCGTCTTTTCCCGGATATAGTCTGTGCAGCATGGCGGTGATTTTATCTCCGGAAGGAACAGTGTTGTTTCTCTCATAGTGCTGAAGTTTGTAGGCCGTCTGCCACTCGTCTGTTTCTGTTCCGGCAGAGGAAGAGGAATTTTTGTAGCAGAAAAATTTTCCCTTATCATCTGCTTCGTAAGGCTTGAAGCGGTTGTTCGAAGCGATCGGGCTGTAGTAGGGAATGATTCTTCCTGTCAAGGCATCAACATAAACATAAATGTCAATACTGTGGTTTTCTGCCATTTCGTCCAGCTTCTCATCGCCGGCTTTGGTTATGCGGAAACAGTCGTCAAGATAACCATTCTGCTGGAGGCGGGACTGCATGAATGAAATCAGATCCTCTTCAAGCCCTAAATGCGATGCTATTTCATTTAAGGATGTCACGTTTATTTTGGCTAAACGGAGTATGAATTCATCAAGAATGTTTTTTTCATTATTCTTTACTCCTTCAGCCTGCGCTATAAATTGATAGCACGGCCAGAGAATTTTTTTGCTGATTTTTACCGGAAACTGATAGTTGAAGTCTTTTCCGCCTATTATTTTGACCATGTCAGCACCTCCCCGTATCCTTCATCATTTTTGCCGTCGCATAAATCGTAAAACTCGGAAAGAGCCGGAATGTCAAGTGATCTTGCCTTTTCGGATGTTACAAAATCCTTGCAGCCTACTGCGATAAGCACCTTTTTCTGGCGCGACATGCTTACGCAGAGACGGTTCGGCGTGAGAAAGTCTATATTGCCGTCGGTACGGACGATAGAAAGGAAGACTACGTCAAATTCCATGCCCTGAAATGCGTCAACTGTTCCTACTTTGTAGGTTACATCTTTTAATTCGTCTGCATATCTTTTGAGTTTTTGTTCAATCAAATTACTCTGTGCCTTATAAAAAGTGATGATTCCAAAACTCGGTTTTTTCTCTTCTTTTGGAGTGTCTTTCCGGCTGCTGACAAACTCTATAAGTTTTTCAACAATGCAGTCAGCTTCACATTCCCGTATGCGGCTGGTTCCGTATTTTTTTTCTGATCCGGATTTTTTCGGAATATCAATCCAGACAGCGGCCTTGTTTTCAATTCCGGGGAGAGAATGAGCGAAATCCTCTGCCGGACGCGGCGATTCGTAACCCTCGTTGTAAGGTTCATAAAAAAGTCTTGAACAGAATTTTCCGAGAACCGGATGAGTACGGTATTGTTTGTCTAGAGTAACTGTACGTTTTATGTGGTCTTTTTTCTCTAAATCTTTAAGTTTGTTGAAGAGAATCTCAAACAGGCTCATTTCATAGGCTTCCTTGTAAAAGTCTTTGAGATTTTCGGGATTTTCCGGAGAAGAGTCCTCCTGATTCTGCGCTTCCTGAGTATCCTGCGCGATATTATCGTCGATAAGCTGCGGAAGCTGGCGGTGATCTCCGACAAGAATGATTCTTTTTACTGCCTTGCACATCGGAATGAGCAGATCCGGCGGAGTAGCGCGGGCTGCCTCATCTATTATTACAGTGTCATAGAAGTTTGCATAAGAGCTCATAGCACCTTCTACAACCTTTTTCTGCTTCAAAATATCTCTGCCTACAGACTGCTGGCTTGTTGCCGCATAAACGAAATCACATTCCTTTACAGCGCAGGCAAATGCTTCGGAACCAGCTTGCAGCGCCTGAATCCAGTCTGCGACGATCTGCTCTTTTTTATCAATTTTTCCTCTCTGCGTTTCCAGAAAATCCTGGGTTTCTTTGCACAGGGAAACAATATCTTCGTCAGCTTCGTCAGCGACGTAAAGTGGTTTCGGGGAGAATTCCTCCAGAAGATCTGTTTTCAGCTGTCTGAGTTTTGCAAGCTGTTCTGCATCGGGTGTCTTATCTATGACATCCATAAGAATTTTTTCTGCATCCTTATGTTCGTCAAACCAGTATTTGTCTTCAAGTTCCCAGGATAGTTCTTTCGCGCGTTTTAATCCGTCGTCGGCAAAAGAGTTTTCGGTTGTTCTGAGGGCCCGGATTTTTCTGAGTATAGAGAAGGTGTCTGAATCCTTTTTGTCTGAATCTGAATTGCTGCTGTATTTTTTCAGAAGTTTTTCTGCCTCCGAAGCAAGTTCCCTGGGAACCGGCGGGTTCATAAGCCCTTTTTTTATGTGTTCAAGCAGGCGCTCTCTGTTTTCCGGTGTCGGTGAAAAAATATAGGCGGCAGTGTAAGCATGAAATGTTTCTTCTTCCCCGGATATGCTGACATTCGGGTTCAGAGCAAAAACCTTGTCTTCAATTTCCTTGCACCAAGCGTTTATATGCTCATTATAGTTCTTTTCGGAAGAGCGGCGTTTTCCGTATTTCCATGCCGGCAGGGAATTTACCCTGATACGTTCGATCATGTTTTCGACGGCGTCGTGCTGGTATGAACTGACAAGGACGCGCCCGGCACTTCCGCCGCGCTTGTCCTGAATCTCGTTCAGTATTTCAAGAATTGCTGTTATGACGGTGGTCTTTCCGGTTCCGGGAGGCCCCTGAATAAGTGCTATATCAGGCGTTTGTATGGCAATATCAATGGCCTCTTTCTGACGTGGTGTAGGATCATTTTTGAAAATTTTCTTGTGTATGCGGTTGCTTATATGCGGTTTAGGAGAAGTGTTTGCCTCCGGCATGAAGTCGAAGTCTCCCTCAAGCAGATTTCCGAGATGGGGTATTCCGGCACTGCCCTGAGAAACGGCATTCCATGCTTCATGGTGGCGTGCAATCTGGGTTTCCTCGCCTTTCATCGACATTACGATGAAGCCTTTTTCCGGTATTTTGGAGCTTGAAAGTGTTCCGCTTTCTTCATCATCGGGTTCGCTTGACATTTCGTCGGGAAGCACTATTTCAATCCGGTTGTCATGAGATTCCTTGATTGCGCAGCATAAATCTTTTTCTTTCAGTTTTTTCTTTTTTTCGCAGTATTCGAGGAAGGAGCATTTTTGGTCTTCAAGAAAAACCGGAAGAGAACTAGTGTTGTCGTAGATCACGATTTCTTCAACCGAAGATGCTTCGACTTTCTCGGATATGTCGTTTTCATTAAAGTAAAGTTTTGCGCTGCCGTTTGATATTTTACGACTGTGGTAGTGTAGGGCACCGAACTCACGGGCTTTTTTTAAAATCTTATTTCCCCTTGTATTCGTGTAATCTTTCCACGCTTTCAGGTAGCTGTCACTTTTTTCTGTAAGTTTCTTGAGCAATTCGAGGTTGTAATTTGAGGCAGCTGCTTTCTGGTCGGAGAAAACAAGTTCCGCCTTTACCAAATGGAAGTTCGGGGCAGCCGGAATATCTTTGGGCTGAAAAGCTTTTGATATACAAAGATACTTTTCATCACTTTCTGCGGTTTTATTCTTCTGGCAGACTGAAATCAGGTAGCATTTTCCTTTGTTTTCGCACAGAATGGAGAAAGCCGTTCCTATTTCAGAAGTTTTTGCATCGCCGTTATCCTGTTGTTCGTCTGCGGTATCATCCCTGATTTCTTCGTATTGATTGTAATCCCCCTGAATTATAAAATAATTTTCACCCCCGATTTTTATCGAACAGTGTTCGGCGAGAGCTTCATATTCAAGATCCCGGAGTTTCCCGAGTTTTTCCTTTGCAGCAAGAATCTCGAGTCTGCCGAGCTGTTTTTCATCTGCAAATACATATAAATCGAACACGAAGCTGCCGTCGTCGTTGACAGATTTGACCTGGCATATATGTGCTGAACCGCAGTTAAGTTTTGCCTTGTCCTGCGGATTTTTGAGATCGAATTCGACTGGAACAGGATCTGAGGCGATCATATAACTATTGCGGATCCGGTCGCGGAAAATCTTATAGGATCCTTTCTTAAGGGCATTTTTTTTCAGGTCGGAACGGATTTTTGCCGTAATGTTGTCGTAAAACGGAATTGTTTCGATGTAAGTAACATCCATGCTTATTTTCCCTCCGTTATTTCGATTGTCAGAGAACGAGTTGTGCTGCCGGCTTTGTCTTTGTGTATAAGAGAATATTTTTCGCCTTTGTTTATTTGAAGGCTGTATCTTCCGGCTGTGATTTTTTCTTCTTTGCCGTTTACTGCAATGAAAAACTGTCCGTCATGAAGCTCTGTTTTAATGAATTCGATTCCGAAACCGTTCCGGTTCACGGGATGTGCTTTCAGTGCGGTTTTGTAAAAATTGTCTATATTGAACGGAGAAAAGATATGCTCCGGAATATTGAAAATTTCGCCCAAATCTTTGTCAAGACCGCTGAGTTCCTGAGCAAAAACAGTCTTTCCGGACTCATCTTTCAGTACAAGCAGCTTCGGGATTTTTTCATCACACCACGGACATGTTTTTTGTGATCCGTCATAGACGACGCTCCAACCGCATTTCGGACAGCGGATACTTGACGCATGAGAGTGAGCGAACGCACGGGCCCAGAGAGCTGCTGTCGGACGTGTTTTTGGATTTTGCCTCCCTTCTTCGGAAAATGTCATGTTGAAAAGGGCAAAAGTTTCGTCGGTAAGAAAATTCTGCCTCGGAATTCCGTTGTCTGTGTGATTTGATTTATCTTCAACATCTTCGACCCACGGATGTTTCCCTGAATACCTGGGATCAATATCGAAAGATTGCGCTTCTTCGTTTTTGTCTGTTTCGACATCCCAAGCGTCAGCCTCATCGTTCCAGTTCGAGGCCTTGTCGCCGGCAAACGGATGGAGAGCCGCGAGAGACTCAAAAGCAAGTGTCGCGAAGGAATAAATGTCACTTGACATGGAGCAAGGTTTTCCTTCAAAAAGTTCAGGTGCGGCATACCGCGGTGTATAGACAAGTTTGGCTGGTTCATCCCCGGGAATAAAAATATTGTCAGCATCAATCAGCCACACATTCTGAGTCGGGAACTGAGGATCTTCTGTTACAAACACGTTGTTTGGGGAGAGATCACAGTAGACCATCCCGTTTCCGTGGAGTTTTGCAAGCAGAGAAGCCAGCTTCGAAAGAAGTTCAAAACGGCGTCTGTGCCCTCCGTCATCAGCTATTTTTTTTAGATCTTGCACATCTGCCGGAACAAGATCTGTAAAACTTGTCATGTCACCCATAAGCCGCATTACATAGCCAGAATAATCCTGAAGACGTGCCATGGGATATGCCAGATGGATGCGCTCGGGAAACGGTTTGCAGATAACGGCTTTAAATTCGCTGTCGTTTTTTTCGAAAGCCTCTTTATTTTTTTCCCGGCTGATCACTTGACCTTTCGGATCAAGGGCGAATTTCACAACGATTTCTCGGTTTGCTGTGCGGCAGACAACTCCCTGGCCTCCCTGGCCGAGAATTTTTTTGATTTTATGGGTCGTTTCAAAGGAATCTTTTACTTCAAAGATTTTATCAGGGTTTCCTTCGCTGTCATTCAGTATGATTCCAGGTATTTCTTTATCCATTATCATAATCCTCCGATTACGATTGTTTTATCGTCAGTATGGTGCGGAACAGGCCAGTTGTTCATCATATCGGTGATGAAACTTTTACGTTTCGGTAAAAACAGCTTTTTTGTCTCTTCAAAAATATCTTCGGCAAAAGAAAGTTCTTTTCCGGTTTCGAGATCTGCGGAGATGCCGTCTGTTGTCAGCACGATCCCTTTAAACAGAGCTCGGTCGTAAAATCCGTATCTGAATCTGCTCTCTGCGTTGGAATCGGACAAAGAGAAAGTTGTGTTTGAAAAAGAACCTTCCTTGTCATCATTCACGACGATGCTTTGAGACGGTTCCCTGCCCAAAAGACAGATCATTCCGTCTCCGAGAGCTGCGGTAAGGATTTTACTTTTTGTAACAAGTGCGAAAAGGCAGGTTGCAGAGCATTTTTTTGCTTCAAGAGGTTCGAGAGAGATTTTCCAGTTTACAATGATATTTGAAAAAAGCTGCGTTAGGGAAAGAGGCCTCTCTTTGCTTTTCACGAAACCGGCTATTTCTTCGGCAACGGCTTCGCAGGCCTTTTTTGAGCCCAAATCTGCAAAAGGTTTGCTTCCCATGCCGTCAGAAAGTACCATGAGCGTATATTTATGCTTGTCGATACACAGAAAAGAATCCTGGTTTACGATACCTTTGGCGATATGTCCGGGGCCAGCAACGCTTGCCCCGCAGAGAAAAAGGTCTTTTTTCAAAAAATTCATTATTCCCAGTTTTCTTTTTCCGTTTCTAAATCTGTTTTGGTGCTTTTGAAAAACAGTGATTCAAGAGCAAAAAGAATGTTTTCTGCCTTTATTGTATGATGTTTTAGCATCGGAAAAGCCGAAATTGAAATGTCGACCGCATCACCGCCGCATAAGACCACAAACACATTCTCTCTCTTGGTTTCAAAGAATGTTTTTATGGTCTGCGATTCCCGGCAGTTGTCCAGAAAAGAATATCCGTCGGTCAGGATCAGCGTCTTTTTTCCGGAGTATTTCTCTGTAAGTGATTCAAAAGATTCGCGATTCCCGTTCCACTGCATTTTTGTTACGGTGATGTTTTTTGCTGTGTTGTTTTTACCGAGTGCGGAAATAGTCTGCATTATGTTGCCGAGAATAGCTGTTTTTCCTGTGACATACATGCTGCCGGAGACATCTGCTACAACAATCAACTCATCCATTTTGATGCCTACAGATCTATGCCCAGTTCTTTTGCCAGATCTTCAATCTCGGAAGAATATGCAGGATCACTTGCCGCCGGAATCAGAGCATTCGGGTTTTGTGAACGGCTGCGGACAGAGACGCTCATCGTTACGAATTTGAAGAAATCACGGATTTGATCAGCCTGATCTGCAAGGAACACTTTGTTTTCTGTGCCGGAAAGGAACCGGTTCAGCACCGGATCGTCCGCACTAGTTTCTATTGCCATGGCAAAACGTTCGCATTTCGAGCTGCGGCCCCCGCCTATAAAATCCTGCATTGGCTGCTCCCACTCATCGTTGGGTGCTCCGTCAGAAACAAGGACTACAGCCGGACGGTAACCTTTTGACGGTATTATATCTTTATCTTCTATAAGATCTTTGGCCATACGAAGAGCCATTCCCATCGGAGTCATTCCGTTTGCTTGCAAGGCCAGGTTGCTAATAGTTTTTACGGACTGCAGAGGAAGGTCATAGGTTGCTCCTCCTTCACCGAAACTGATGACAGCAAGATGAATGTCAACTTCACCTTTCCCAACAGTTTTAAACGATTCAATCATTTCATTTGTTGCCTCATTGAGCTTAGCAATTTTTTCCCCATACATACTGCCGCTGCGGTCAAGCAGAAGAATTACGGGAAGCGGACGTGCGGAAGCTACTGTGTACTTGCTAGGATCGAATACCATTTTTGTCTCCTGAAAAATAGTTTATAATTCTTTACAAATAATTAAAACAAACTTCTGTCAATATAATAAAAGTTAAGGTAATTACAAGTAATTTTAAAACTCATTCCTGTCTTCAAAGAACCTTCACGTTATATACAAGCGGCACAAAACGGACAAGTTGACAAAAATTTGTCTCAAAATCATAACAGTGCTAAATCATTTGTTGTTTCTCACACATATAACTTTAAGTCTATAGTCGAGAATGTAGGGGAAGTCTGCCGGATGTGCTCCTCCGCGGTCGTATGCGTCAAGAAGCATTGTCATGTGACCGACTCTGGCGTTCAGGAAGTCAACGCCCCATGCTTCGTTTGCGTTTTCCGGGTCGAGAGTTGATGACCAGAAAGCCTCTTTTGAGCCGGTTTTGCTGAATTTTGGATTGTTGATTTCTTCCATGAGTTGTTTTTTTGTTTCTTCTCCGAGCTCGTAGTATTCCGTCTTTTCCGTCAGAGTGTTGATTTTGCCGCATCCGTTGCAATCCTGACTCCAGCATTTTTCGTCGAGGCACTGTCTGTTTTCGCTGATCCTGCATTTGCCTCCCGGTTTGGTTTTGTCGCAGTTTTGAATGAGCGTACGTAATTCGTCGATGTTTGGCAGACGCCAGTCGGAAAATCTGTTTTCCGTAAGGTCGGAGCAGTAATTTTTTGCTTCTTCCCATGTCATCGGATCGGCTGCCTCGGCAGACCACTTCAAAGATTTAGGATTCGGTAATGATTTCAGAGGTTTATTTTTGGTTTTGACCTTGTTGTCGTCCTCTTTTCTGTCGCGCACGCAGATTACGTTTGTATCGTGGTTTATCACCGGCACATAGAGGGCGAGATCCAGCACGGGGCTGTATATCCAGCCGAACCGGTCTGGCCTTGCATGAGAGCCGTCCCAGGTACTGTTTGCCGTTAGAGCACGTATCCCGTGACTGCTTCTTGCAGCAAGGAAAAAACTTTCGTCTGTCTCTTTTCTCGATTTGCCTTTTAGGGATTTCAATTCTTCAATTGTCGGCTGGCGCCAGTCGCTGAAACCACCCTCTCTTAAAGATTCGCAGTATGAATATGGATCATGCACCCCGAAAGTGTCGTCCATGCAGTCGCGGTGCAGGTATCCGCAGGGAATCTCACGGTCCTCGTTTTCTTCGCAACCCCAGCTTTCATCGCAAAGTTTTTTTGCGGCGGTGTAGATGATGTGCCGCTCTGCGAGTAGCGTTGCCGAGTAGTTTTTCCTCTCTGACATAGTGCTTTCAGACCACTGCAGTTTATCAGGATCGATTGCCTTTTTGATTTCTATTGTTTCCTCTGCGGCAAAATCTTTTAGTGTAGATTCCCTGACGCACGCAACATTACAGAGATCCCGCTTGCACGGACGGCACGGATGCCAGTCAGGATCGGCAAGACAGCTTTTTCCGCTGATCATCCCGAAACCGTTAAACCAGTTTTGGTCATTTTCCTTTTCGTTAAAAGACCAGAAACAGCCCTCGTAAAGAAAAAATCCGTTGACATAACTCTGTAATGTGTCCGTATCTTTTTCTGTGTAGAATATGCCGCTTCCTTCCTTAAATCCTGAACAATTCTCCATCCTTGATTTTAATTCTTCGGTTGTCGGCGCTCTCCAGTCGGAAAAACCGCCTTCGCGCAGCTCATAGCAGTATTCTGCGATAGTGTCGTAATACATCGGTCCGAGAGAGGGCTCAGACCACATCAGATTCGGTGCAGCATCGGTTTTTACACTGGACTGCTTTTCGTGCCGTAAAGCAGAATCGGGATCATTTTCAGGGTCTTGAAGCAGAATTATGTTTTCTGTAGTCGTCAGATTTTTTGATTCCATTTTTTCTTCTTTTGAAGAACAACTGCAAAGCGCTGCCACGCAGAGCATTACAATGCAAAGGTGTGAAATCATGAAAGATTTTCTCATTTTGTTTTTCCGTTATGTGGTCGTGTTAAGCAACGCAAAGAAAACGGTATTCTTCGCGCCAGAGTTTTTTATACTCAAAAAGGATTAATTCGTTCCGTTTCTGATCGTAAATCTGTTTCGAACAACTGGTTTTCTCGGATTTTTGGCTTGTCAGATGATAATAACCGCATTTTTTACAGAAATACTTTCTCTTAGGGATCTTTTTTACTCTGTTGCCATGATGCTTTGCCCCGTTGAGAGCATTATTTGCTTCTGTCTCCGTGTAACAGATTTTTCCTTCGCTTTCACAGATGATGTTGTTTCCGAAATCGTCTGTCATCTTTTCCTCCTCTTGTTATCAATCAAACTGCCTACACGACATATAAGGGGTGGAAAATGAGGGAGTTGACAAAAAAAGCGAACTTTTTTGAGTTTTATTTCTTGATATGTCTGGGATAAATTTTGCGGAAAGTGCTGTTTTAGGCGAAAAAAATTTTGCGAAAAGTGCAGTTTTAAGCAAAAAAAATTTTGCGATTCCTGCAAAACATGTTAAATTACTGAGCTTTTTTTGTTGAGAGGGAACCATGGTTTTTAGACGAAAAATTTACGACAAAATGCTTGATTGGAAGCGCAGAAGCAACGGCAAAACCGCTCTGCTGATAAAGGGGGCGAGACGAGTCGGAAAATCGACCTTGGTTGGGGAATTCGCAAGAAAAGAGTATGATTCCTATATATTGATAGACTTTTCGTTAGCTTCCCGTGAAATTGACGAATTGTTTGATAACATTAGGGATCTTGACTATTTTTTCTTCCGTTTGCAGAACCTTTTTCGTGTTACTCTGCATGAACGAAGGTCTGTAATAGTGTTCGACGAGGTGCAGCTGAAACCTCTGGCCCGTCAGGCGATAAAGCATTTAGTCAAGGACGGGCGTTATGACTATATCGAAACCGGTTCTCTTCTGACTTTGAAGAAAAATGTCGAAAACATCGTGATTCCTAGCGAGGAACACCGCCTTACTTTGTATCCGATGGATTTTGAAGAATTCCGCTGGGCTGTGGGTGACACTATTTCAGGAGATTCCATGCGGCAGATCTTCGGAATGAAACAGGCGGTCGGAGATTCGCTGCACCGCAAGTGGATGCGCGATTTGAGGCTTTATATGGTCATCGGCGGAATGCCTCAGGCGGTTGACACTTATCTTAACACCAACAATTTGGAGCAGGTGGATATAAAAAAACGGGAAATTATCGCGCTTTACGATGATGATTTCAGGAAAATAGACCTGAGCGGAAACGCCTCCAAAATTTTTATGGATATTCCGGGTCAGCTTTCAGGCAACGCCAACAGGTATATGGTTTCAAGTGCATTGTCGAGCCGTGCCAACTGGTCTACGGATGTGGTTTTAGCGGACATGGCGGACAGCATGGTCGTAACGCTGGCTTATCACGCGAACGATCCGAATGTCGGAATGGGTCTCAGCCGTGATTTCAACCGCTATAAAATGTTTCTTTGCGACACCGGGCTTTTTGTGACTCTCGCCTTTTGGGACAAAGATTACACCGAAAACACCATTTACAACAAACTGCTTTCAGACAAACTTTCCGCAAATCTAGGATATGTTTACGAAAATCTTGCGGCCCAGATGCTGCGAACTGCCGGAAACGAACTTTACTACTACACATTTCCCGACGGCAACAACCACAATTACGAGATAGATTTCCTTTTGTCGAAAGGGGATAAAATCATTCCGATAGAAGTCAAATCATCCGGTTACAAAACCCATAAGTCGCTGGATTTATTCTGTGAAAAGTTTTCTTCGCGAATCGGCGAAAAAATTCTGCTTTACACCAAAGATTACCAGAAAGACGGCGAAGTTCTGTGTATTCCTGCCTATTTTACATGGCTTTTGTGATTTTTTGCCAAAACCGAGAATTTTTATAAAATATTGCGGTTTAAAAATCGAGACTCGCAGAGGTCGCAAATGAATAAAATCACGACACTTTTTTGTGCTATGGCAATTTTGGTGCTTTTTGTTCTGCTGACTGGCTGCGGAAATTCAAAAAAAGAGACTAAACCTGAAGATACGGCGGATAATGATGCGGTCGATGCCGATATTGATAACAAAGAGCTTCCAGAATGCAGCCCGACAAGCGAAACTCCGTGTAAGGATTCGTCAAGCAACCTCGTATGGTCATCAAAATCTAACGGTACGATGTATTGGCATGATGCCGAATATTATTGCCGTCACCTTTCGGAAGGCGGCTTTTCCTATTGGCGCCTGCCGTTTATTGATGAACTTAGGACGTTGATCCGAAAATGTCAGGCAACGGAAACCGGCGGGGAGTGCAGAGCTTCCGAGGAGTGCTGCGAGAGCCGTTGTGAAAACGATGCTTGCAGCGGATGTTCTTTAAATTCAACAGGTTATTACAGTAAATTGGGTGATAACGATATACTTTGGTCTTATTCCTGGCCTACTGATTGGAGTGATTGCGGCTGGGCTGTTGATTTCAGCGGGGCCAGCGTGCAGATTGACCGTTCATACGAATATTACGGCACAAGGTGTGTAAGAGATAGTTCCAAAGACGATAGTGAAGAAGAAGAGGAAGAAGACGAGGAGGAACAAGGCAACCGCTCAGACGGTGCGTGTTTCAAAGTTGACGGCAGAGTATGGTCAAATCGCGTCAAGATGTTTTGGTCTGAAGCTGTGGACTATTGCGACAACCTGAATGAATGCGGAATTTCCGACTGGCATCTGCCCACGATCAGCGAGCTCCGTACTTTGATTCAAAACCGTCCTAAAACAGAACCCGACGGGAAATGCGGCGTGACGGACAACTGTCTCAGTTATGACGATTGTTATGATTCGGACAGTTGTAGTGCTATGGATTTCTATGGTGACGGAAGGTTCAGCAAACTCGGTGATACTGACTGGTTCTGGTCTTCTTCCGAACGATCCGGAAATCCGGACTCCGTATCTGCTTGGGGTGTTGATTTCGATTCCGGCAGCTTGAAAGCTTACAACAAGGATCATTACTCTTCAGACGGAAGCAATGTCCGCTGCCTGAGTTCGGGAAAGGGTAAAGATCGGAACGGATGCGCTTCCGGTGAATACCGGTGCCTGCATTCGCAGTCTCTGCGCTGTGAAGAAAATTATTGGACTCCTGACAAATATTGTGAAAAGGGTTGTGATCCTTTAACGGGGAAATGCCGGGGTCCCGGTGAATGTGTTTCGGGCGAATACCGATGTCCGCACTATGAAAATGAATTGTCTGAATATGAATATTATTGCATTGACGGAGAGTGGAATTCTAACAGATATTGCGAAGGTGGTTGTAATCCGTCAACAGGAAGATGTCAGGATTTATGTTATGATTTGGATGATTATATGTGGTCATCGAAAGTATTAACCGAGAATTGGCAGGAAGCAGTGGATTATTGTGAAAACCTGACCGAATGCGGTTATTTGGACTGGCATTTGCCGACAATCAGCGAATTGCGCTCTTTGATCAGTTGTTGTCCTGACATTCTGGGGCATGACGGTAAATGCGGTGTTACGGACGATTGTCTTTCCTCCGGCAGCTGCATGAATGGCTGTGAAGGTTGTTACCCCGGCAATCGGGAAAGTTGTTGTAAGATTGGTGAATGCGGCTATGAAAGTTTCTGGTCGTCTTCCACAGATTCTGATGATCCCGACAAGGCATGGATTGTTTACTTCAGCTCGGCTGCTGGAGTGGCAAGTTACGATAAGACATATTTCGGAAGATGGATTCGCTGCGTGAGGTAGTTACTTTTTGCAGAGATTCTTTTTTTCGTAGAATTTGTTTTTTTGATTTAATTTACATAGGCGTGATTTTAGTCTCAAAAATCCATTTTTTCAGCAAAAACGCGCAGAAATGCGGGAAAGTGTAGAATTTTCCGTTGAATCCTGTGTTTCCGCCGCAGAATTTGATGCCGTATTTTATGTCTTGATACTTTTCTTTTTCAATGAGTTTGTTGAGTGAAGCGGTCGCGCTGTTCTGCGCTTTGACTTCGACAGGAACAAGTGAATCGGCATCACGAACGAAGAAATCCATTTCAACATACGATTTTTTGTCTTTGTAATAGAAAAGTTCGTATCCCTGCTTTGTAAGAATGTCGCCGATGACATTTTCGTAGACCGCGCCTTTGTAGATATTGAAATTTTTGTTCCGGCGCAGATCTTCCTGAGCTTCCTCGTCAAGGGATGCGATCAAAAGCCCAGTGTCGCGGAAATAAATTTTGAAATCATTCGCCTTGTAGTTGCCTTTCAGCGGCAGTTCCGGCGTTTCAAGACAGTGGCAGAGATTTATTATTCCGGCATCGCGGAGCCATTCGACCGTTCCGGCGTATTCGCGGTTTCTTGCTCCAGTTGCGATTTTTGATACCTGATATTTTTTGTTCTCCTTTGCAAGAAAAACTGGTATGTTATTGTAAATGCCGGTGATTTTCCCTTTGTCAAGGCTTGTAGCATACTTTGTTATATCCTCTTTGTAAGCAGCAAGGATCTGCCTTTGTGCTTCAAGAGTTCCTGAAAAGTTTTTCTGCTCTGCAAACATCCTGACAATCGCCGGCATACCGCCGAGAATCATATATTCAGTAAAATTTTCCTGCCACACCGCGAGTTCGTTGGCGTTGAAAGGTTCAATATTTTTCATGTGTTGGAAAATCGTTGCAATCTGATCTTTTCCGAAGCCTTTTGCCCACAGAAATTCCTCGAAATCGAGAGAATGCATCTCGAAATCTTCCTTGTAGCCGACACTGACGGAAGTCACCTCGTTATAGTTTATTCCGAGCATCGACCCCGAACAGATCACGTCATAACGCCCGTCAATCTTGAAGAATTTCAGGCATGTTGCGCAGTCTGGACAGACCTGCATCTCGTCGAAAAAAATCAAAGTCTCTTCCGGAACGAACTTAAATGCGGGATTTAAGAAACTTATCTCCTTTAAGACCGCATCGGGTGAATAACCGCCCACGAAAATATTTTTGTATTTCGGCTCTTCGATGAAATTGATCTCGACAAAGTATTTGTAAGTTTTAGCAAAACGTCTGATCGAGAAAGTTTTTCCCACCTGACGCGCTCCCTTGACAATAAGCGGAAGTCTGTCGGGATTCTTTTTCCACTCAAGAAGAAAATCATCAATTTTCCTGTGAAGTATTTCTGTCATTTGCCCAACTCCATCACAAAATTCCGGCAGTCTTTACCATTATTTTCACAAAATTCCAGTTATTTTTCGCCATTTTTTCACAAAATTCCGGCAGTTTTTGGGCTATTTTTCACAAAAATCCAAAAAAATCAATTTGCGAAAGCTATCTTTCATAAAATCCGAAAATTTTTGAATTTGTGAAAACAAGCTTGCGGAAAATAAAAGTGCCTGTCTTTGTTTGACGTAAAGTCGATTTCCTGCTTCACAGGAAAGATTTGTTTTTGAGTTGAATTTTTATAATGTACTGGCTCTGGTCATATTCTGCGCCGCCAGATAAACCGGACTATGCATGGGGTGTCGATTTTTATAACGGCAGTGTGACAAATCTAAATAAAAACACTTACTATTACGAAGGAAGCAATGTCCGCTGTGTGAGCCTGGAAAAGGATGAAGACCAGAACGGATGTGCTTCCGGCGGGTATTTATGCAATAATTCACTATCTCTGCGCTGCGAAGGCGGTTTTTGGATTCCTGACAAATACTGTGAAAATGGTTGTGATCCGTCAACAGGAAAATGCCGGTAGCTGCTTCTTGCAGGTATTTTCTTCTTTTTATTGATAAATTTTGCGAAAAGTGCGGTTTTGGACGAAAAAATTTTGCGATTCCTGAAAAACGCTCAAAATTACTACATTTTTTTTGTTAAGGATCTCTGCGCAGAACAGCGACCACCGTCAATATTTCTTGTTTGGAGTTCCAAAAATGGTGCCGGAGACCGGGCTCGAACCGGTACAGGAGGTTATCCCGAGGGATTTTAAGTCCCTTGCGTCTACCAATTCCGCCACTCCGGCGGATCTGAGAAGAAGAATGGAGGCACCTTCCGGATTCGAACCGGAGATGGAGATTTTGCAGACCTCTGCCTTACCTCTTGGCTAAGGTGCCTTCAGCGTTCAGTTGGGAAAAAACAATAAAAAAATGGAGCGGGAAACGGGATTCGGACCCGCGACGTCAACCTTGGCAAGGTTGCACTCTACCTCTGAGTTATTCCCGCTCGGCAGGCGACAAGATAGTCAGAAACATTATGGTGTCAAGTTTTTTCTTTGATTTTTTGTAAAGAACTTATTTTTTGTGTCGGTTTATTGGCATCCGGGTACGTTGGAGGTACGTTCCGCGCACTCAGGAGTCGCGATCGTCGGTGCGATAAGTGCAACGCCGGATGTGGTGTAGCACGGGTCGCAGAGGCATTTGCCCTTGTCGCCGGAGTAGTCGCAGTGACCGTGGCTTGTCGGATAAAGGTTGAGGACGCCTACCTGTCCGCATGTCGAGCTGCAATCCTCGATGCAATTCGTTCCTGCATCGTTGATGTGGTAACCCTCTTCGCACTCGCTGCATTTTGCACCTGTAAAGTGATCCGTGCAGGAGCAGGTCGTCGTTCCGTATTGTTTTTCAGCCGTGCATGTTCCGTGACCGTTGCAGAAGTGGCTTCCGTCACAGGTGAGGCAGTCGCTTCCGGAGTAGTGTTCAGCGCACTGGCAGGTCGATTCATCCCATGACTGGCATTCGCTGCACCCTGCCTCGCTGTCTGCCGAGTAGACAGCTGCTATCGTGCTGCATGTTTTGGTGTTGCTGTCGCAGATTTCACCGCCGAATTCCTGAATGACGCCGTCGCCGCAAACCATCAGGCTCGAGCAGTCTTCATTGCACTGTCCGTAGATCGTTCCGTTTGTCGCGCTTCCGTCATCGCAGGCTTCACCGTGAAGTACGACCGCGTCACCGCAGTAGCTGAGTGTCGCATCTTCTTCTGAGAGTTTGCAGTCTGCCGTACAGCGTTTGCAGGATTCACCTTCCTGCTCTTCCGTACCGTACTTGCAGTATTCGGTTCCGTTATTTGCGCCGTAATCGCACTCTTCGCCCTGATCTTCCTGAAGGACGCCGTCGCCGCAGCCGTAAAAGCCGGTGCATTCAGCGTTGCAGTGTCCGTAAACACCGTTGAACTCACCTTCATCGCAGTTTTCGTTAGCCATTTCAACTACGACACACTCTTCTACAACCGGCTCAACAACAGGAGCATCAGTATCCGGAGTTTCAGCTGCCGGAGCGTCAGAATCGGGAGTTTCCGGGGTGACAGCATCAGAGTCGGAAGCTTCAGGAGCGGCAGCATCCGTGTCGGAAACTTCAGCGGAGTCGCTGTCGGTGTTAGGATTTTCAGGAACGGTTGTATCCGTGTCGGAAGCCTCCTCATCGGTGGTCTCCTCGTCGGAAGTCTCCTCGTCATCATCGTTTGCTTCCGGTGGCAGAGGACATACGGCCTTTTGAATAATTGCATCGCCGCATCTTTCACCGAGACCTGAGCAGTCGGTCTTGCAGTATCCGTATTTGCCGTTGTTCGCACCGTCATCGCAAGCCTCTTCGCCGTTTTTGACGCCGTCGCCGCAGTAGTCGCCGACACCTGTGCAGAGAGCGTTGCAGAATCCGTATGTGCCGTTGTCAGCGCCGTCGTCGCACTCTTCCGTGCCGTTTTTAACGCCGTCACCGCAGTAGTCGTCAAGCGTGCAGTCTGGCTTGCAGCCGTTGTATCCGCCGGTGTTCCCGTCTGCTCCGTTGTCGCAGGTCTCTTCGCCGTTGACGATCTTGTCGCCGCAGTAAGCCGCCAAAGTGCAGTCTTCGTTGCAGCCGCCGTACTGACCGTTGTTTGCTTCAGTGCCGTTGTCGCAGGCTTCCTGACCGTTGACGATGCCGTCACCGCAGTATTCTGAAGGTGTTACGGTTACACAGGAACCGTTCTGACACTCTTTGCCGTCCGGACACTCTTCAGAAGTGACGCATTCCGGTTTTTCTTCCGGCTCTTTGTCAAAACAGAAGCCGTCTATGCATTCACGGCCGTCGCCGCAGTCGGCAGCAGTGATACACTCCGGCTCTTTGTCTTTGCTGCCGCCGCAGGCAGTAAGGAAAGCAGCTATGAAAACTGCAAGTAAACAAGTGAACTTTTTCATTTCATACCTCGAAAAAAAAGTGAATAAAAAGGCCAAAATACAATAAAGCCCGGGGAATTATATTCAATTTTTATGTTTTACAAGGAAAATCAGTTTTTGCAGGTGTTTTCCTTCTCTTCGTAGATCCGGTCGATTTCTCCAATCATTTCAAAGCTTTTCTCAGTGTATTCGTTCTCCTCGTTAATCTTCCTGGCGCTCTCGATGCTTTTCGATAACGTTCGCCTGGACTTACGCAGAAGATTCGAAATCTTTTTCCAAAGTTCGCAGCGGTAGACCTCCTGTTCCTCGCCGCTGAGATCCTCTGGGACCTGATGCTTCTGCATCTCGTCGTAGAGGTTCATGTAGAGGTTCGCGATCTCGTAGGCGCTCGCGTTCGTCCAGAAGATGATCCCGACGTTGATGGATTTCAGGAACTGAGTCTGCGCGTCGATGATCTTCTGGCATTTCTTTTCGAGCGTCTCCTTGGATTCGTCAAGAGCGATATCGCTGAATTCCCTGACTGAGACGCGCCCCAGGACGTAGTAGGCGAGTGCGAGCTCGGGGATGAATACGGCGTCGCGGCGCGGGATATTTTTCAGGATCGTCATCCGCCAGTAGTCGGCAAGCTTCCTGCCTTCATCGATCCTGCCCTGCATGATGAGCGCTTCGGCGTGTCTGAGAGCTATCTCGCGTCTTTCCGATTCAGTGAACCTGAGGTCCGTGCGGTCGGTGATCTCTTTAGTCAGCTTTTCCGTTCTTTCCCAGTCTTCGGTCTTCCGCAGCGATTCCAGCAGGTTCAGCAGCGCGTCGGCTTTGTCGCGCCCGCTCAAGCGTTCAGCCGCTTCGGTGAAGTTTTCTACTGCGGTATCCCACTGCATGAGTTTGATCCCGATAAGTCCGATGTTGTAGAAGCAGAAGGGGACTTTCGGGTTCTCTGCGTCGTCGTCGATTATCTGCCGGTAGAGCTTTTTCGCCTCATCGTAGCGCTTGCTGTCAAAGAGGCTGTCCGCGACCTCGAAGACCGCGTCGTAGTTTTCGTCGCGCTTCGGCTTGATCTGGATGATCTCGGTCTGTTCCGGTGTCACGAGCATCGCGTGGCGGTTCTCGATCTCCGTTGTCTGCCGGCTGTCCGGGCTTTTTGGGGCCTTCGCCTGTTCGTCAAAGCCGAGTGTCGCACAGCCTGCGGTAAAAATTGAAAGAATCAGGAGAAGAAGGATCCTTTTCATGAAAACTCCCAAAAAAAAAGCGGCTCCGAAGAGCCGCCGTAGAAAAATCAAAGCATGAATTACGCTCTGTCCCAGCCGATCCTCATAGCCTGCTCGTTGAGCGGGATGAGTTTGTGGTGTCTTTCCGGAAGGGTGTGCTCGAGAGCCTTGATAACGGTCTCGATCTGTACGACCGGGAGATGTTTGAGAAGTGCGCCGAGAGCGATCATGTTCATGACCTGGGTGTTCTTCAGTTCGTTTGCAGCGATCTCGATTGCCGGTATCGGAACAATCGTGATATCGGTGCGGGTCGGCTGTTTTTTGATCGTGGAGCTTTCCCAGACAAGAACGCCGCCGGGTTTTACTTTCGACTCGAATTTTTCAAGCGAAGGCTGGTTGAAAACGACAGCTGCGTCATAAGCCTGAACGATCGGACTTGCGATAGGTTCGTCGCTGATGTTTACCATGCAGTTTGCCGTGCCGCCTCTCTGCTCAGGGCCGTAAGAAGGCATCCAGCTTACTTCCTTGCCGTCTTCAATTGCAGCGTAAGCAAGGTTCTTTCCCATGGAAAGTACGCCCTGGCCGCCGAATCCTGCGAAAATCATTTCAGCTAACATATATTCCTCCCTTATTTGTTCTCTGCGGTTACATCTTTCTTTACACCGAGCGGATAGTACTTGAGCATGTTGTTTTCAACGAAGTCAAGTGTTTTGATCGGTGAAAGTCTCCAGTTCGTCGGGCAGTTGGAGACAACTTCAAGGAAAGTCGTTCCAAGGTTCATAGCCTGGATCTCGAAGCATCTGCGGATCGACTTTTTAGCCTTTCTGACGTTTACCGGATTGTTGAGGCAGACTCTTTCGCAGTAAGCTACGCCCGGAAGCTGGCTTACCATTTCAGCCATTTTCATCGGGTAGCCGACATTCTTCGGGTCTCTGCCGTAGGGGCTTGTCGTGGTGGTCTGGCCTTCAAGCGTGGTCGGAGCCATCTGACCGCCCGTCATACCGTAAATCGCGTTGTTTACGAAGAAAATCGAGAATTTTTCACCGCGGTTGCATGCGTGCATCGTCTCTGCAAGACCGATAGCTGCGAGGTCGCCGTCGCCCTGATAGGTGAAAACCGGCTTGTTCGGAAGTGTTCTCTTGATACCTGTCGCGACTGCGCAAGCTCTGCCGTGAGCAGCTTCCTGGAAGTCAACGTCCATATAGTCGTATGCGAAAACCGAGCAGCCGACCGGGCTTACGCCGATAACGTCGTTCTGGATCCCCATCTCCTCAACAACCTCCATGATGAGCTTGTGAAGAATCGAGTGGAAACAACCCGGGCAGTAGTGCATTCTTGTTTTAAGAAGCGTGTCTGGTCTTTTGTAAACAAGTGTGTATCCTTCTTTCATTTCATCCCCCTACATTTTAGCTTTGATTTGTTCAAGGATCTCTTCTGCCGTAGCAAGAATACCGCCCGTTCTGCCGTAGAAGTAGACCGGTTTGCGGCCGTTGACGACAAGTTTGACGTCCTCGACCATCTGGCCGACGTTCATCTCTACGTCGATGAAGAATTTTACGTTCGGTTTTGCTGCGAATTCGTCGATGATCTTGGTCGGGAAAGGCCAGAGAGTGATAGGTCTTACAAGACCGATCTTGAGTCCTTTTTCGCGGGCGATGTCGACAGCCTTCTTGCAGACACGGCTGGAAAGACCGTAAGCGGTGATGATGATTTCAGCGTCGTCAGCCTTGTATGTCTCGTAGCGGACCTCTTCAGCTTCGATCTTTCTGTATTTTTCCTGAAGCTCGTTGTTTCTTCTCTCCATCGCATCTGACTGGATGTTGAGCGATGTGATGATGTTCCTCTGTTTTCTGTTGCCTTTGCCGTTGGTCGCCCACGGTTTTTCGTCTCTCATCTCGTCAGCGGTTCTTGCAGGAATCGGCTCCGGAAGAACGACTTTTTCCATCATCTGGCCGATCGCGCCGTCTGAAAGGATGAGAACCGGGCACATCCATTTATTTGCAAGGTCGAAAGCGTTGTAGGTGTAGTCAACGACTTCCTGTACGGAGTTCGGTGCGAAAACGATGAGTTTGTAGTCACCGTGGCCGCCGCCTTTTACAGACTGGAAGTAGTCACCCTGGCTGGGCTGAATGGTTCCGAGACCGGGGCCGCCGCGCTGAACGTTCGCGATTACGCACGGAATGTCTGCGCAAGCGATGTAGGAGATACCTTCCTGCATGAGGGAGAATCCCGGTGAAGATGTCGTAGTCATGATCCTGCCGCCTGCTGCAGCCGCACCGTAAACCATGTTGATCGACGAAACTTCACTTTCTGCCTGAAGAACTGTGAATTTAGGATACTTGTCATCTGCCGGATTCTTTGCTTTGCAAAGGTACTCGATGACTTCCGTCTGGGGAGTGATGGGGTATCCGAAGTATCCGGTCATGCCGGCTCTGAGAGCAGCTTCAGCAAGCGCCTCGTTGCCTTTCATAAAAGCTATTTTCTTCTCCACGTCCGCCTCCATTATTAGTTAGACTGTTTGTAAACGGTGATTGCGCCGTCAGGACACATTACTGCGCAGTTAGCGCAACCGATGCATTTGTCGGGTTCGACGCTCTGGGCATAATGCAGACCGTAAGAGTTCGTGTCGGCCTCGTTGATGGCCAGGCACTTCATTGGACAGTAGTGAACGCACAGACCACAGCCTTTGCAGGTCTCTACTGAGATTTCAACCAAACCTTTTGCTGCCATTTTCTCCTCCAAAATTGATAAATAGTGACTTCTGCTACGAAAGCGAATGAATTTATACAAATCAGATGCAAAAATCAAGCAATAGAAAAGCCTGAAGCCTGAAAAGTTGAATTTTTTGGGTTCGTATAGACTAATTAGTTGAATTTAAAAGGGTTTACTTGACTTCGACTACCCAGCCGTCCGGGCCTTTCCTGTCACCGACCTGGATCGAAGTGAGCAGATCGTAGAGCTCTTTCGTCTTCGGGCCGACCTCTTTGCCGTCGCCGTAGAACTTGAAGACTTTGTCGTTGTAGGTGATCGAGCCGATCGGGGAGATGACTGCCGCGGTCCCGCATGCACCGGCTTCGACGAACTGGTCGAGAGAGTCTATCGGGATCTTCGTTTCGCTGACCTTCATGCCGAGGTAGTGTTCGGCGAGGTGGAGCAGGCTGCGTTTCGTGATCGAGGGAAGTATCGAGGGTGACTTCGGAGTTACAAAGGTGTTGTCCTTCGTGATCCCGAAGAAGTTCGCAGCGCCTACCTCCTCGATGTAGGTGTTTGTCGCCGGATCGAGGTAGATGCAGTCAGCGTAGCCGGCATCTGTCGCCTGTTTGTGGGCGAGAAGGCTCGCCGCGTAGTTGCCGCCGACTTTGATACCGCCTGTTCCTCTCGGTGCGGCGCGGTCGAACATTGCAACGTTGAAGTGGTTCGTTACCATTCCTCCCTTGAAGTAGGGTCCTACCGGCGTTACGAAGATGCCGAAAAGGTATTCGGAAGCCGGTCTTACGCCGACGTTCGCGCCGATACCGATGAGGTAGGGCCTGATGTAGAGCGATGCTCCGCTGCCGTACGGCGGGATGAACCTTTCGTTTGCCAGAACGACCTTTTTGACTGCCTCGATGAACTTATCCTCGGGATAGACAGCCATAAGAAGGTGTTCGCAGGACTCTTTCATTCTCTTTGCGTTCATATCGGGGCGGAAAAGGACGATTTTGCCCTCTTTTGTCGTGTATGCCTTGAGGCCTTCGAAGCACTCCTGACCGTAGTGAAGAGCCGTCGAACCCTCGTGGATCCTGATGAAATCGTCAGTTACGAGCTCGCCGTCATCCCACTTTCCGTCTTTGTAGTAAGAGTGGAAGCGATAGTCGCATTTTGTGTAGGCGAAACCGAGTTTTGCCCAGTCGATGTTTGCTTTTTCTGTCATGATCTCCTCCAAAATTGAAAGTAAAATACTTAAAAGCGGCTAAATGTAGGAAATAGAAACAGGTTTGTCAACCGCGATTTTATTTTGAGCCCGGATGTGCGTCGCGATAGACCTTTTTGAGCTGTTCGATCGAAATGTGGGTGTAGATCTCGGTCGTCGAAAGGTTGCTGTGTCCGAGAAGGTGCTGGAGGTAGCGCAGGTTCATCCCGTTTTCGAGAAAGTGGGTCGCGAAGCTGTGGCGCAGCATGTGCGGCGTGATTTTGCGGTAGATCCCGCAGCTCAGCGCGAGCCCGTCCAGGATGAACTGGACTCCGCGTTCGGTGAGTGCGCCGCCTCTCAGGTTGCAGAAGATCACCGCGTTGGGCTCCTTGCCCCCCTTCCGCTTGAGAAGATAGCTCTCGATCGAGTCGACAGCCTGGTGCGTTACGGGTATCAGGCGCTCTTTGTTGCCCTTTCCGAGGACAGTCACGGTCTTTGCCCTGAAGTCGAGATCTTTGACGCGGATCGATACCAGCTCGCCTACACGGACGCCGCTGCTGTAGAGCATCTCGACGATCGCACGGTCACGGAGGCCCTTCAGATCGTCGGAGTAGTTGAAGCTGATGATCTTGTTCATCTCCTCGCGTGAAAGGACGTGCGGAAGCGACTTGTCCATCTTTGGCGTGCGGATCAGCAGCGTCGGATTTTCATCAATGATCCCGCGCTTCTGCAAAAATTTATAGAAGTGCCTGAACGCCGCGATCTTCCTGTGGAGCGAGCTGACCTTGACCTCGGAGTAGAGTGCACCGAGGTAGTCTTCTATGTCGTCGCGGGTGAGCTCTTCAAGTCCGATTTCACCGTTTTCGGCAAAAAAGCGGCGCATCAGATCGATGTCTAGGCAGTACGAATCGGCAGTCTTTTTAGAGTAACGCTTCTCGTAAAGCAGAAAATCGTGAAAAAGTTCGATATTATCACTCATTCCGGCTGTTTCCCGTACAGTTGTTCTGAATAAAATCGGCGGTTTTTGTAAAATAGAGGTCTCTGTTGACCTTTTTGCGGTAGCCGTGTCCCTCGTCCTCGAAAATGTGGCTTTGGACCTTTTTGCCGGCCTTCTGGAGCCTGTCGATCAGGATGTAGGCGTCGCTAACCGGGACTCTCGGATCGTTCGCGCCGTGGAATACGTAGAGCTCGCCCTTGATTTTGTCGACCATGTTCGTCGGAGAGATCGACTGCAGGAACTCCTTGTCCGACAGCGGACCGTATTCTGCCTCACGCAGGTGGCGCCTGTACGACGAGGTGTTTTCAAGGAAGTTGACAAGATCGACCACGCCGACGTTGTCTACTCCGCAGATGTAGTCGTCGGCAAACTCGGCCATGGAGGCGACCGTCATGAAGCCGCCGTAGCTCCCGCCCATCGCGATGAACCGGTTCGGCGCGGAGAATCCCTCCTTCAAAAGCTCGTCGATCACCGCTTTTCCGTCTTTCACCGCATTCATTCGGAGCTTGTAGTTGTCAAGGTTCATGAACCGCTCGCCGTAACCCGATGAGCCGCGGACATTCGGCGCGGCGATCGCATAACCCTTTGAGAGGAAATACTGGAAATTCGCCGAGAACGACGGACGTGACTGACCTTCCGGGCCGCCGTGGAAGTAGATGATCGTCTGGTAAGGCGGGTTCCCGGTGCGCGGGCGGTAGAGGATATAGCTCACCGCCTCCTCGTCGAAGCTCAGGACTCGCCTCAGTTCTGCGCTTGCAAAATTGCCGGTGTCGATCCCGTTGTCGAAAATGTATCCGAAAGGCTCCATCGCCTCGGTTTCGACGTCGAATATGTACGGACGGGTGATCTCGTTGCTTCTGGAGATGTCCAAAACGAGCTTGCTGCCGCTGAGTTTCCCCAGGCTGATGACCGATTTGTTATACTCGAACAGCTTGAATTCTCCGTCCTTGCCGTAGTATCTGCAAGCGCTGAAGCCGTCCTCGTCGCAGCAGAATGCAACCGTGTCACGGGTCGTTTTGTCAACGACTGCCGACTCGATCGTCCAGTAGCGTTTGAAGAAGGGGAGGCGCTCCTTCTCTTTCCATAGCTCGAGGTAATCGAAATCGTCGTTTTCGTTTGTCCGCATCAGGATCCCGTCTTTGAAAAACGCGATCGGGAAGTAGCGCTTGTTCGGATTTATCTTCTTGAATTTATTGGCTTTGCCGTTTTTGAAATGGTACGGCGTAGTACTTGTGTTCGAGTTGTACGTGTAGAAGAGGAACTCTTTCTTAGAAAGTGCATCGGTTATGTGGTTGTTGCCCGCTTTCGAGACCAGGAGCGACTGTTTTTTCGTCGTCAGATCCAGGTGGTAGATGTAAAAATCCCTGCCGTTCGCCTCGTTCGAGGTGAAAAGGATCTCGTTTTCATTGAGCCATGTCGGATCTCCGTATCGTACGGCGTCGTTGACGAGCAGCGGTTCGGTCGTGCCGCTCTCCAGGTCGACGAGATAGAATCCGTATCTTTCGTTACCGCCCTTGGAGGCAAGATAGATCAGCTGCTTTTCTTCGGGACTTACGACGTAACTGTCGACCGGTTCTGCCGAGTCGGTCACCGGAGTGGTCTTCACCTCCCTGACATTTTCCATGTAGATCTGAGGGATATTCTCCTTTCTTGCTATGTAGAGCCTGTTTCCGTTAGCGAAGAGATAGCCTCTGTGCGAGCCGGTTATCCCGTTGTAGTCAGCGATCGTTTTTTCCCGCGTAATTTCCTCTTCGGTAGAGAGACCCAGCGTCTTGCGTGCCTCAAGCTCAGCCTCCTTCTGACGTTTTGCCAGGTCTACATTTTTTATAGAGGCATAGGCAAGAGCTATGAAGAGAATAAGTGAAACGATAAAGACAAGGTTGAAAAGCCTGCTCTCTTTTTTCAAGGTTTACTCCGTAGTCTGATGTTAAAAAAGACCGGCGTACGGAATCAGAGTTTTTTGATGATCCCGTCGCGTTTGAGGAAATCGCGGTGCCTGCCGGGATGTTCCGTCATAATGTACGAAAGGTATTCAAGGTTGTGCTGCATACCCACTTTGTAGAGATCGACGTTGATGTCGTACCTCTGGTTGAAGTGCAGGTAGAGGCACTCTGCAACATTGTCGAGATCGTTCTTGAAGCGGTTGTCCATGACCTTGAAGAATCCGCAGGTTTTTTTCATCAGATCCTCTTCCGATGAGTATGCCGTTATGTTCGCGGCTCTGAATTCAAGGTAGAGATACGGCAGTTTTTCAAGGTATATCCTGTCCGCCATCTGCCCGAGCAGATCTCCTGCGGCAACTATCTTTGACAGGATCTCGTTCTCGCGGTCGATAAAGAGGACATACTTTATTTCTACTGCGAGATCTGTCAGCAGTATCATCTGTGAAACACGCTGGATGTCGTCTCCAGAATAATTCTTCTCCGCCATGTACTTCTGAGCGAAGAGTATGCTTCTCGATACATGAGTCGGAGTGTAGACTGCACCTGTTTCAACCGGATCGTCGGTTGCGGGGATGTATCCGGTGTCGTGGAAAAGCGCCGCAATGCAGGCAAGGAACGCTCCGTGCGCGGATATCTGTTCGCCCGCCAGAATAGTGGCGTCGCAAAGTCTCAGGCTTGCGAGCGTGACATCCAGAACATGCTGGAAATCGTGGTAAGGCGTATCGCAGTGCCGATAGCCCGGATAGAGCCCGCTGTAGAGGCGGTAGACATCATCGAAAATTTCCGTTGCGCGGTCGATGAACTCTCGTTCGACTTTCATAAATCCGAGAAGCTGAACGATGGCCGCACGACATGCCGGAACGTCTTTTGTGCTGACAATCATTGAAAGTTGTGACAACATGGGCATACACCTAAAAAAAATAGTCTGTAAATATTAAAGAAATATTGGTTTATGTCAACAAATGCCGACTTTTATTTGTGATTCCGCTTAAAAAGTAACTGCGGCCGCTGTTTTTCCGAGCCGGTTTCGTCCCGCTTTGACTAGCGGAGAGATTTGTTTAACATTGACCCGACCTTGATGGAGGGTGGTATGATGCTTCTTTTACAGTTTCTGATTCTGGCTGCCGGATTCGTCCTTCTGGTGAAGGGGTCCGATTTTTTTGTCATAGGCGCATCTGGTATAGCTAAAAAATCCGGTATCCCCGAGCTAGTGATCGGTCTGACCATCGTCGCGATGGGAACCAGTGCTCCGGAGGCGGCCGTCAGCATCGCCGGGGTCCTGAGAGGCAGCGCTGACATCTCCGTCGGGAACATCATCGGCAGCAACATCATGAATATTCTGGTTATTCTGGGTGTTTCGTGCGCGATCCTTCCCGTGGCCGTGTCAAAATCGACGATCTGCTACGAGATCCCGTTTGCCGCATTCATCACGGTCGTACTGCTCCTCATGGGACTCGACGGAAATATCGGCAGAGTCGACGGCGTCATCCTGTGGGTGCTCTTCATCTTGTACTTTGTTTATCTCTTTTATATGGTGAAGAAAAATCCCGGGGAGCGTCAGGAGGAGGAGATCAGGGATCTCTCTGTTCCGAAAACTATCCTGCTGACGGCCGGCGGCCTGGCGATGGTAGTCCTCGGGAGCCGCTTCGCCGTCGATTCCGCAAGTGAAATCGCCAGGTTCTTCGGCATGAGCGAACGCTTTATCGGTCTTACGGTCGTTGCGCTGGGGACATCGCTGCCGGAGCTTTTCACCTCGGTCCAGGCGGCCCGTCACGGTAGCACCGATATCGCGATCGGAAACATCGTCGGAAGCAACGTCTTCAACATACTGTTCGTGCTGGGGACCTCTTCGATCATCCTTTCGATACCCTTTGCGCCGGAGTTCATTTTCGACAGCTACGTCGCGATCGGAGCCTGCGTCATGCTCTTCGTCTGTGCGCTTCCGAAAAAGGCGGTCGGACGTATCTCCGGTATTCTGATGCTCCTTTCGTATGCCCTCTACTTCGCCTGCATCGTGTGACATTTTTGAGTGAACGGAGGAGAGGGTGAGAACTTTTGTGATTCTTTCTACAAATCTTGCGGGTCGAGAAGGGATGCTGGCGGAAAACGGGCTTTCGGTTTTCGTGCGGTTCGACGGTTCCGACTATCTTTTCGATACCGGCGGCGGCTCGCTTTTCGCGGAAAATGCGGAGTTTATGAACGTTCCGCTTAGTTCGCTCGAGTGCGCTGTGCTCAGCCACATCCATCCGGATCACATCGGCGGTGTCCCGGCACTTAGTCAGATCTATTCAATGATTTCAAAGTCTTGTGAAGTGTATCACACTGAAGATATCCTTTCGCCGAGGCTTCCTGCGCTCAAATTCACTCCTCTCTCCGAATCAAAAAGGGTCTCGGAGAGCTTTGCACTCGTTTTAACGGGATCGGAGAGCGAAAGCGGCAGGATCCGCGAGATCTCGATGCTTGTCGGGAGGACGCTTTTCGTCGCCTGCGGTCATGCCGGAATGGATAAAATTCTCGGCGAAGCACGGAGATTCGGGGAGGTCGAAGAGATCGCCGGCGGATTCCACAACTTCAAATCGTCTGAAAACGAACTCAAGAAGTGTGCCGCCTCACTCGCCGGCAGCGGCGTGAAAAGGATCTGCTTCCTGCACTGCTCGAACCTTACGGCGGTCAGATTTTTTGAGGATGCCGGGATCGAATGCCGGATCGGTGCAGTCGGCAGAAGCTATCAGATAGTTTAGTTTTTGTACCTAAGCCGCCAAGATGGCTCTGAAAAATGTCGCTCGGCAAAATAAAGTTAAGTAAAAACAGCGATATATATTTTTTTGCCTTCCTCTGATATGTAAAGAGGTGCAGACGAAGTCTGTTTTTTTTACGAAACACTGATTTCACCCCTTGACTTTGGTTTTTATGCAACTATATCTTGTAGTATCTTCGGTCTTTGAATAGCGAGTAATAGAGATTCTATCGGGCTGTACGGAACAGCTGTTCGATTTGCAGTAGCAACCACCTTGGTTGTAACCGGCCGCATTGGCTGGATCGATAGACAAGGTCACTGAGCAGGGGCTCAGGCTGGCTTGCAAGGCTTTAAAGTTATTAAAGAATCCTTGTATTTCAACAAAGCTTTCAAAAAACGGTCAATAACCAGGTGTTATTGCCTTGTCTGAAGATGTTGTTGCAATTTTATTATTTTTAACCATGGAGGTTACAATGACGAAATTAAGCAGCATTCCTCAGGAATTTTTGAACAAAGCTGCAAAAATTATCGAGCTTTTCCTGAAAGGCATAAAGCGTAAATGGAAAAAGCTCTCTGGTCTGAAGAATTATTATTCGTACCGTCTTAGTATGAACTACCGTTTGCTGGCAGACAGCAAAGGCAACTTTTTCATCGGTTGCCACGACGCTTACTCTGCTAAAATAAAAGCGGTAAAGAAATGCGGTAGGTAATGTTTATTAACCTGAAATCAAAGGAGTTGAAGATGTGTAATAATTTGTTTGAAAAACCGAAAGTTCTTCTTGTTTCGACCAATTTCTGCCGTCATGACGAAGAACGCACACCTTACGGAGTTTCATGTCTGGTCAATGCGTTCAGGCAGGGACAAAATAACGGCACCATTGACACTTTTACTTACGATTTGAACGGAGATTTTAATGAAAATCTTGGAAAATTCAGCATCAGTTATGAGAAAACAGCTGCTCTGATTGCAAAAAAAATCATTGAAAGCAGTTGCAATATCGCGGCTTTCAGCGTTTTTGCCTGGAGTGATGTGCTTTTCAAAAAAACGATGGAGATCCTCCGCAAACACGAGAATCATCCGCTTGTTATCATGGGCGGTCCTATGGTCTGCGGCGGGCTTAAAACGCTTAGAAAAGAGTATCCTTTTGCCAACTTTTTCATCGAATCTTCCGGAGAGAAAGTTTTCGCGAATCTTGGAGAATATCTTTCAAATGCCGAGAAAAGCGGGAACCCGCTCATAAAGGATCTTCCTGTATTTGAGAAGCTGACTTCACCTTATTTGTCAGGTCTTATTCCGCTGAAAGAGGGAATGACGGTCAGAATGGAACTTAGGCGCGGTTGTCTTTTCAACTGCTCGTTCTGTCGCCACCGTAATCCTGAGAAAAAGGTTTTCTGTGTCGGTTGTATGGAAGCTCACAGGGAGGAACTCCTGCTTTTTAAGGCCGCAAAAGTCAGAAAAATCAATGTTCTCGATCCATATTTCAATGACGGGCGCGCTGGTTTTAAGGGGATCAGCCTTGAGTTTTTGAAGCTGCTGAAAGAGTTGAAAATTACGGCTGATGTTTCTTTGCAGATACGCCCTGAGACTCTCACAGACGAATACCTTGATATCGCTGAGACTATGCCGAATATCATTTTCGAGATAGGCGTGCAGTCGCTTGACGAAAAAGTTATGAGTGAAATCAACCGCGGCGGATGCGGAACTAAAGAAAAAGTGCTTGAAAAGTTGAAAGAAGTTGCAAAACGCGGAATCAGAACGGAGATCACGCTTATTTACGGATTGCCTTATCAGACGGTGGAATCTTTCAGAAATGATGTGAATCTGCTGATAACATCAGGCTTTTCTAAAATCACGGCATTTCCGCTTCAGATCTACAGAGGAACTGAAATGTTTGACAGCTATAAGAGTTATGGATTAAAAGCAGAACCGAATGATTTGGCAATCCTTGAAGTTTGCGACGATCCGGCTCACGATATCGATGAGATGAGAAAAATTGCTTGTCTGCTTTCGGAATATCCGGAAGAGGCGGCTGCATAAAACAAACGATTCCTGCGGTCGGCTCGTTCGGCCGCAGGGCTTAAAATGGAGGAAAATATGGCGGGGTATTTCATTGAAAAACCTGATGAAAAAAAAGCTAAAATCAAAAAAGTTGTTTCTATGTGTTTTGACATGATGAAGAAATCGCATGTTCGCACATGTGATAAAAAAGAGGATTTTATAGAAACAATAGCGGAACTGGTAACTGATGAAGAAGCAAGGTCGTTGTTTGAAATTGCCAAATCCAACGATGTTCAGAAAGAAGGAGCCAAGCTTGATGATAAATCGTTTGACAAGGAAAATTTCTGGAAAAGCTTCTATCATATAGTTTTGCCGACAGTGATAACAGATTATTCCGGTTTTGACAGAATTAGAAAAGAGAGAATCGGAAACGATAGAAGTATATGGGGACCAAATTATTCATCGGATTTTGACGACAAAATTAGATATGATTTCCTCAGATATGTTGTTCTGCAGTATGGCTCGCGCAAAAATGTATTTGCTGAAAAAATCAGTGAATTTAACAGTGTGTTCGGCTTATACCAATTTGCGGCTGATGCAGTTCAAGATCTGTTGTGGTATGAATCGTCAGATAGCAAAGCTGATATTATTTACAACAATGCTACCTTATGTTTTTACAAAGTTTTTTCTTCTTTGTTGACCAATGTTGATTTTTTGAAAGCAACATTGGAGCAGATTACTCCCAATGATCTGTATGGGCTTCTTTATGTATATGGGAGCGGACCTTACCTCGGCTTGTTTAAAAAGTTGAAAATAAGAAATTCTCCTGAAAAAATTGAATTTTCTCTTTTTCAGCCCGATGTCAGAAAAAAAATTGCAGAAATTCTCTTTTCAAGCGAGAAAACGAAAGAAGTCATTAGTATTGATAAAAATATCTCAGGAATGTTTTTCTTGGCGATAAAAAATTTATATCCTGATTTTGAAGAAACTGTATTTCTTTGGGTCGCTGAAAGAGAAATTAAAAAAATTAAAATAAGAAATGAATTGGACTTTTTTGATTTAGGCAAAGTTTCTGCGAAAAAATGTCGTGATTATACAAGTAATTCTAGCGGTTTGTCGGAAAAAAACAAACATTTGCTTCTTTCAGTTTTATTGCGTGACAAAGTGCTCGAAGACAACTGTTTTAAAAGGCTGCCCGAGTTTTTTCAGAAGATGCTTGTTGTTGAGCAGATGAGATCGATTTTCAGAAAAGCTGAAATAGTGGTTGTTCCGGATATTCCCGACACTGATATCGACAAAGACAAATTGAAAAAAGATGTAGACAAGTTTATGTCTGAGCTGAAAAAAATCGCGAAATCTGGAGGAAAACCGTCAGATTATTATGCAAACGAGCCTTTTGATTCAATAAAAGATGTTCTCGATTCCGAATCAGTTACTACAATCGGGATTTTTCGTACAGCAGTTAAGTTTTTATGGGATTCTTTCGGTGCATGGAAAGCGGTCAAGCCGATGCTTGCGATTTTCAGGAATATTCAGGAACAGGCTTATGCTATAGATATTAAGCATTATGAATTTTACAGCTTTGTCTGGGCTTTTGTGCCGCTCTGTCTGACTCATCTTCTCGGCAGTCTGGAAGGTAAAGAAGCTGCCGAAGTGTGTGAAGATTGGTTCAATCATCTTGCCGGAGAACTTAAATCGGCGGACGAATTTGCAATAAAAAAGCGTATGGAAGAACCTGAAAATGTGCCGGAAGAATTCAGGGCAGGCTATGATATCAAAGTTATCGAGCCGCATCCGCTCTGGAGATGTGCATTCTGTGAAGCTGCCGGAGATCTGAGAGTCAACCTCGGGTTTAAAAAATCTACAGTTTTCAATCATCTGAAAAATAACGATATTGACAAAAATGTCAGGAAAGCTGCGGAAAAAACTCTCGAGCGTATCGGTAAAATCAAGGGAAAATTTGATTCCGGCTCAAGAAAAAGGGCGCTTCTCAATGCGTGGTGGTGGTACAGAGTAGCACACTTGAAAAGCCTCGGCATTGATTTCGACTGGGTCGCAGCGCAGAATCTCAAAAGCAGGGAAGTCAAAATAAATTACCCGAAAAATTGTTAAGGAAAAAATTGATTTTTCCTGAATGATCACCATAATTTCTCCGTTTATTGTTGCGCTGAAAGCAGCAGATGTTATTTGTGCGATTTGGGAATGATTTCCCGTTTTTCGTGAACGGCATACATTTTGCCGGCAGATAACGAAGTTGCCAAAAGGCATTAAAAGGTTTTTGGGAACTTTGGATGGTTGTTTATCGCAGATAGACAGTCATTTTTTTTCAGCATGACATTTAAATCGTTTTTGTATTTCGCTTCCGCTTTACAGGTGCGGCTTATAGCGGTTTAACTGTCTCCAGAATCCTGGATCCTTCAATAAGCAGTTGATTTTATTAACTTTATTTGAGCGTTATCAAAAAAACTTTTATGCCAAAATGGTAGGGTTAAGCAAAATCAGTTTTTTTGACGCACGGAGGACTGTGGGAAAGAATTGTGATGCAGAAACATTAGTGCTTTTCGATTTTATTCGGGAGCTGGGTTACGAAAATCCTGAAAAACTTGCGAACTGGGTTCGCGAGATAATCAAGAACAAAGAAGATTTCGACAAACGTTTTCATGTTCCGAGCGCAGACAGTTTTTTCAACAGGCGCGAGGACAAGTTCATGCTTTCGCAGGAGGCCAGGATACTGGTCGAAAATCTCTGCTTTCTCAAACCTTACATGTCGTGTTTCGGAAAATCTCTCGAAAGCCAGCGGGAATTTCAGCCATACCGCATTCTTGGAGAGGAGAAACGCGATAAAGAGGCGCTTGAAAAAAAGTTCGAACGGCTCCGGATGGAACTTCGTGCCGAGAAGGAGCGGAACGAACGGGCAATGGCGAACCTGGAGTATTTCCATTCGATTCTTCTTGGCGACAAACTTATTGATATTACAGAAGAAAAACTGACTGGAGAAGAAAAGTATGAGTGAAGGATCTTTTTTTGCATACCAAATTGGTAGCCTTAGGGAAAGATGTTTTTTTTATTATTTTTGGAGGATTTAAGATGAAAAAAATTTTTGTTTTTGCAGCTCTTCTGGCTGCGGCGTTTTTTGTGGTTTCTTGCGGCGGCAGCGAGAATGACAACAACAGCGGCGGAAATGAACAGGTTTGCAGTTACGGTTCCTACAGATGCGAAGGCACAAGTTCCTATTTCTGCGGTTATTCCAACAATGAGCTGTTGTGGATTTTAGCAGAGGTCTGTAACAACGGGTGTAATTCTGTAACAGGACAGTGCTCAAACGGTTCGAACAACAACGGCGGCGGCAGCGATTCTCCTGCAGCGGACAATTCCTACAATGCGAATTACGGCTTCATTTCGCTGAACTTTGCTTTCGACGGCATAGGAAATGCTGACGACAACGGATTCGGCAGCAGCAGCTATGGATATGGATTCGACTACACATCAACAGCTTTTGCAACGGGGACCTACGGCAACGGAAGTGCGGCAATCAATCCTGCAAATGCTGCTTATTTTGCTAAGCAGGCTGTTTATTATTCTTCGGCGAATAGTATCTGGGTCGCTCAGAATCCTGTTTTTCAGAACGGAATCGATACTGTCGGCGGGAATCCTGCGATAGATCTGTATATAAACGCAAATCAGGCATCTGTCGGCAAAATGAGTGTCGGTGTCGAAGGAAACAATGTACAGTTGTTTGTTGTAGAACATAACTGGAGTACGCATCAGGATAAATGTATCCATGCGTTCGCTGAAGGTCAGATCAACATTTCTAAACTTGGTGACCTTGTTTATCACGGAAGCCTTGAACTGACTGGTGCGTTGCAGCTTTACAGCCCGAAAAACTACAAGGGGCAGGATATTTCCGGAAAAGTCAAGTCCCAGCTTGGTCTTGAAACCTGTCCTGTTGTCTACTAAGTTCAACTTTTCCTAAACTCAGACCTGTCCTATTTTTTTTAATTATTTTTCCGCAGAAAACTTTGAAGAACTGCACTTTTTCCGGCTTAAAAACTTTGAAGAAATGCACTTTTTTCGACTTAAAAACTTTGAAGAATTGCAAAAGCGTGGTATATTTACAAGCTTTTTTGAGGGGTAAGTCATGTATTTTAAAAGAAAAGTCTACGACAAGCTGATAGATTGGAAACGGAACTACGCCGACAGGTACGGAGTCCTTCTCGAAGGCGCGAGACGTGTCGGCAAATCTACAATTGCGGAACAGTTCGCAAAAAACGAGTATGAAAGCTATATTTTGATTGATTTTGCCAAGGTTTCCAAGGATGTTTTGAAGTGTTTTGACGACATAAGCGATCTCGACCTTTTCTTTCTGCGCCTTCAGAGCACGACGGGGATAAATTTGATTCCGCACAAATCGCTTGTGGTATTCGATGAAGTCCAACTGTTTCCAAAGGCAAGACAGGCGATAAAGCATCTGGCTGCGGATGGGAGATACCATTATCTTGAGACGGGATCACTAATTTCGATCAAAAAAAATGTATCCGATATTCTTATCCCGTCGGAAGAGATGAAAATTCAGGTTATGCCTATGGATTTTGAAGAGTTCTCCTGGGCAACGAAGGCGGTGAATTATGAAATTTTAAAGCAGGTCTACGACAGCGGAATGGAGATGGGACAGGCTGTAAACCGGAAGCTTATGCGCGATTTGAGGATCTATATGGCTGTCGGAGGTATGCCGCAGGCTGTTGATGCCTATATTTCGGGCAAAAATTTTACAGAGATCGATTCTGTCAAACGGAGCATTATAAAGCTGTACGAGGATGATTTTAAAAAGATAGACAAGTCGGGAAAACTCTCTGCGATGTACAGATCGATTCCGGCACAACTCTCGAAAGGAATCAAAAGATTCTCGATTGCTCAGGCAGTCGGCGGCAGGAAGTCGGGCAAAGATGATGAACGCATTTACGATCTGATCGATTCCAAAACGGTCATTCCGGCATACAACACTACCGATCCCAGGTTCAGTCTTACGGTCACGAAAGACCTATCGAGTTACAAGCTTTACGTTGCCGACACCGGTATTTTTGTTACGCTGATGTTTATCGACAGAGCTGACACGGAAAATGAAATTTATGCAAAACTGCTTTCAGACAAACTCCCTGCAAATTTAGGTTATCTTTACGAAAATCTGGTGGCACAGATGATTGCGGCAAGCGGAAGAGAACTCTATTACCACACATGGCAGAAACCTGACAGCACTCATTATTACGAAGTCGATTTTCTTATTTCCGCAGGAGCAAAAATAAACGCGATAGAAGTCAAATCGTCGGGAGTCGGCAAATACGAATCTCTTACGGAGTTCCAGAAAAAGTATTCAAAAACACTTAAAGATTCAATCGTTCTTTCGCAAAAAGACAGGCATAATGAAAACGGGATCAGGTTCCTGCCATTTTATCTGATGCCGTTTGTGTAAGAAGATTATTCCGCGTTTCTGACGCAGCGGACATATTCATGATATGTTTTTCTTTCCGCTCCGATATATGCATTGTTAAAATATACATATACTGCGTAATGTGTGTCTTCCGTAGATGACCAGTATTTTCCTATATCGCCCAGTTTGCAGTAATCGCTTTCTATCATGCTTTTGCAACGGCAGTCGTCGTTTTGGCATCTTGGTTTATAGTCCGAACCGATGCCGTTTTCTTCCACACACTCATCGGTCATCGTGCAGGATCCGCCCGTTTCAGTCTCTGGACAGTTCTGGATCAGCGTTCTGAGTTCGTTTACAGTCGGAAGACGCCAGTCATAATATCCGAGATCCGTGAGGTTTTCGCAGTATGAAACAGACTCTTCCCATGTGTGAAAGTTTTCTGATATCGCAGACCACATCAGGCCGTCGATGACTGCGCCGGCAGTCCTCTGTCTGTAAGCTTCCCAAAAAACATTATAGATCTCGTCCGAGTAGTCCGGCCTTTCTTCGCATGAAGTAAAAAGGACGAGAAATAAAAAGAGGCTTATCATTAAATTAAGTTTTTTCATTTCCATCCTAAAATCCGATCCCGACAGAGGCATAGAAGCCTTCTTTCGAAGGAGAGAGCGAAATGTCGGAAAGGAAAACTTTTTCTGTTTTTTTCTCATCTTTGATGGCGCTTATTATGATGCCGACCACTATCATTTCAAAACCTGCGATCCCGCTTGCTATTTCAAGTGAGCGGTATGTGTTGGATCTGTTGCGGTACCTTCCGGCTCTGTTGGAGTATTCTTTCCAATCTTCGCCTGCCGCCACTGCGGAGACAGCGTTGTCATAGTCTGTCATTTTTTTATATTTGTCGAATTCATTATCCGAAGCAAAGTGAAAACCGGTGATTCCTCCCGTTGCAACGGCTGCTCCGATAACTATGAGCGAGATCCCGGCTTTTAGGTGAGGATGATATGTTTCGACAGTGCTTTCTTCCGCAAAAAGCTGAAACGAAAAAGCAATGAGGAACAGAAACAGACAGATTTTTTTCATCTCTTTTCCACAAAAATCAAAGAGGAAAAATTTTAAAGAAAGACAGTAAAAAGACAAGATTTTGCGCCACCGTCGTTATTGCGGCAAAAGTATTGCGGTTTAGAAGTAGAGGTCTCTTTTGCCTTTTTCGATTTCGCCGAGAAGTTCCTGAGTTTTTGCCTTTCTTTCAGGATTTTCGATGTCTTCCATGAGTTTGACGAGAAGTTTTTCGCCTTTTGCCTTGGTTTCGGGGGAAGCGAAGTCTTCAAGGTATTCTTTGAAGGTGAGCATTCCGTTCGGAAGGCAGAATTCGTGGATGAGTCCCGGTTTTGCGAGATCCATGAAGTCTGCGCCTACTCGGCCTCTGCGGTAGCAGCCCGTGCAGAATGAAGGAATGTAGCCGTCGTCGATGAGTGCCGAAACGACTTCATCGACCGATCTGTGGTCGCCGAGAGAGAACTGAGCGCCGGCTTCGTCATCTTCGTATCCGCCGGGATTGGTCCTGCTTGCTGCGCTGACCTGGCTGACGCCGTAGTGGAGAAGGCGCGTTCTGATCTTGTCGTTTTCGCGGGTCGAAAGGATGATCCCGGTGTAGGGGAGCGAAAGTCTGATTACAGCAACCAGAAGCATGAAGTCGTCGTCGCTTACCGGATGCGGGATATTTGTCGAAAGCGGTGCGCCTTCAGCCGGCTCGATCCTCGGAACGCTGACCGTGTGCGGTCCGATCCCGAAAGTCTTGTCAAGGTGGTTGGCATGTTCGAGAAGTGCGAGAGTCTCGAAACGGTAGTCGGTAAGTCCGAAAAGTGCGCCGATACCGACATCGTTGAGTCCTGCGCGGAGAGCTCTGTCCATAACGAGAAGTCTCCAGCCGTAGTCTGCCTTGAGACCGCTCGGATGGAACTCGGGATAGAGTTTTTCATCGTAAGTTTCCTGGAAGCAGATGTATGTTCCGATCTTCTCTTTTTTCAGAAGTCTGAAGTTGTCTTCGCTTTGAGGCGCGATCTCGACGTTGATCCTGCGGACGGTGTTGCCGTTCCAGCTTGTCTCGTAAACTTTTCTGATCGAGTGGGCGTAGTATTCGACATCTGTCGCTCTCGCTTCTCCGCCGATTACGAGAAGTCTTTTGTGCCCCATTTTGAGAAGCGATCTCGTCTCATCCTGGATCTGGTCGTCGGTGAGGATCGAACGCTTGAGTGCGGTGTTGTCCTTTCTGAACGAGCAGTAGACGCAGTTGTTCGTGCAGACGTTGCCGAGGTAGAGCGGCGCGAAGAGGACTATTCTTTTTCCGTAGATGATCTCTTTTGCTTTGCCGGCTGCCTCGAAGACTTTGTTGCGCTGCTTTTCGTCCCTGATGTTGAGCAGGACTGCAGCGTCCTTAAGGTCGAGACCTTTGAGCTGCATTGCACGGTTGAGCACTTCGTCAACCTGGCTGTCGGTGACTTTCTGGTCGATAAGACCGTAGAGTTTTTCGCGATCGATAAAAATCTTTTCAGTGTTCAGTGATTTCATTTTTTTCGCCTCCTTCTGTTTCTATGTACTTGCTCAGAACTGATTTGACTTCAAGTCCCTTGATTTTTCCGATTTTTCCGGTGAGGGAACCGATTCTGTCTGTTGTTCCGCAGATTATAAGTGAAATTATGCTGACGGCCTGCGGCCCGGCTTTAAGCCCCATCCGCCCGCAAATGATGTCGCAGTGGGACGACAGGATGGCGTTTAATTCAGTTACATGGCATTTGTCGCGGATAATAATCAGAACGGAACCGATTCTCTTCTCCATCAGAGCCCCTCCGGATCAGTTGAGCAAAAAATAAAATCCTCGACAGCGGAAAATCCGGTGTCTCAGATCAAGCAAGGCGATGGTACGCAAAAAAATGAGAGTGTCAAAGGAAATTTTTAAAGCGGTTCTCCAGTGAGCTTTCCTTCCCGGCAGGAGAGCTTTACGCGCAGAAGCGACCTCTTCTCGAACTCGCCCCGAACTTCGATATCCTGATAGGTGGATGTCGTTGCGCGGCAGATGGAGTTGCCGGTTTTTTCTTCAACGACAGCCTCGTCGCTCCTGCCGTCAAGTGATTTTTTGAATTCAGCCTCTTTTTTTGCGAAAAGTTCGCGCAGAAGCCTGGCGCGCTCCCTCTTTTCGGCATACGGGACGCCCGATTCTTTCTCGAGAATGGCAGCCGGAGTACCTTCCCGCGGCGAAAAGGGAAAAACGTGGCCGTAGGCGAAGGGAAGGGAACCGATAAAGCGCATGGTCTCCTCGAAATCGCGCTCGGTTTCTGTCGGAAAGCCTGCGATGATGTCTGTGCCGAATGCCGGCAGCTCTTTGTAAATATTTGCTAATCTTTCAATGCTTTTTGCAAAGTCCGAACATTTGTACGGGCGGTTCATCGCCTTTAAAACCGGATCGGATCCGCTTTGGAGCGGTATGTGCCAATGCGGAAGGATCAGACCATCCTCCGCCTGCCTGAAGATCCTTTCGTCGATTTCAGGAGATTCCAGCGAGCCGAGACGGACTCTTCCGACGATCCTGTGCGCCGCCTCGATAACGTCGGCCAGTGTCGTGCCGTCAGCCAGGTCTCTGCCGTACTTTCCGATATGAATGCCTGTCAGGACGACCTCATGAAAGCCCTCTTCTGCGATTTTTTGAAGAAGTTCCTCGATTTTCGGGAGCGGAACGCTGTTCAAAGGACCTCTTACGTACGGGATCACGCAGTAGGAGCAGAACTGGTCGCAGCCGCTCTGGATCTTGATGAAAGGACGGCTTCTCGTGAAAAACGCGTCGTAATTCAGCTCTTCGGCGTTCAGGAGACGTGCAACTTCGGCTATCGTCGGGACATATTCGGCGCTCCCGATTTTTTCACACCCCTTTTTTCTGACGAAGCATCCGGTAACGATCACCCTGCCGCGCTTTTCGAAGCGGCGGATCATGTTCCGGACCTGAGCTTCGGCGGTCGCCGTGACGGTACATCCGTTGATGATGAAGATATCCGCATCGTCATCGCAGGAGACGATCTCGACATTCCGCAGAGAGCTCTTCAGCTGGTCTGTTTCAAACAGATTCACCTTGCAGCCGAAGGTGTAAAAGGCGATTTTCAGCGGTTTCTGTTCGCAAAAGCAGTTCATTGAGCACCTAAAAAAACGGGGCACCGAAGTGCCCCATTGAAAAAAGGTTTAAGCCGAAATTACTTGTCGTTTTCAGCAGCTTTGAATGCGTCGCCGAGTGAGCCGAGCTTCTCCGGAACCTTCTCGAGAACAGGCGCGTCTTCATCATCTGTTTCGGGAGCTTCAGGATTTTCGGAATCATCAGCATTCCCCTTGATGCTCAGAGAGACCTTTCTGTCAGCATCGGAGATCGATTTGATCGTGACTTCAAGCTTGTCGCCCGGTTTGTATTCTTTGCCCTCTTCAAGTTCGGATTTGTGGACAAGACCTTCGATGATGTCGAAAACCTTTACGAAAACGCCGAACTCAGCAACTCTGGCAACCTCGACCTCGATCTTGTCACCTGCGTTGTGCTGATCCTTGAACATCTTCCACGGATCCTCGGTGAGCTGTTTGATGCCGAGAGAGAATCTCTGCTTGTCGGAGTCGATGTTGAGAACGATAGCTTCGATCTCGTCGCCCTTCTTGTAGTACTCGGAGGGGTGTTTCAGCTTTCTGTCCCATGTGATGTCGGAGGTTCTGACGAGACCGTCGATGCCCTCTTCAACGCCAACGAAAAGACCGAAATTGGTGATATTGCGGATCGTGCCCTTAACAACTGTGCCGACCGGATACTTGTCCTGAAGAAGTTCCCACGGATTCGGTTCGATCTGCTTCATGCCGAGCGAGATCCTTCTGTTCTCGACGTCGATCTCAAGGATCTTGACCTCGACTTCATCGCCGATAGCAACCATTTTGCCGGGATGTTTGACTCTTCTCGTCCATGACATTTCGGAAATGTGGATAAGGCCCTCAACGCCTTTTTCAAGCTCGACGAAAGCGCCGTAATCTTCAAGAGAAACGACTACGCCCTTAACCGTTTTGCCTGCCGCATACTTTTCAGCAGCGTGGATCCACGGATCCTCGGTGATCTGTTTGACGCCGAGGCTTACTCTCTCAGAATCCTTATCATATTTAAGGACTTTTACATCAACCTCGTCTCCGATCTTGAAGAGCTCGGACGGATGGTTGACTCTTCCCCATGACATATCGGTGATGTGAAGAAGGCCGTCGATCCCGCCGAGGTCAACAAATACGCCGTAATAGGTGATATTTTTGATGAGACCTTTGACGATAGCGCCTTCCTGGAGCTTTTCGAGGGTCGTATTTTTCAGAACCTCTCTCTCTTTTTCGAGGAGATCGCGTCTGGAAATAACGATGTTTCCTTTTTTCTTGTCGAATTTGATGACCTTGAAATCAAAATCCTTGCCGATAAGGTCGTCAACATTTTTGATAGGTCTGAGCGCAACCTGCGAATTCGGAAGGAATGCCTTCACGCCGATATCGACGGCAAGACCGCCGTTGACCTTCGCAACGATTGTTCCGTGAACGAGCTCGCCTGTTTCGTAAGCTCTTTCGACAACTTCCCAAATTTTGATTGCGGCAGCCTTTTCTTTCGAAAGGGCGATGTTGCCTTTGTCATCTGTCCAGCCGACGACAACTACATCGATCTTGTCGCCCGGTTTCAGATTCGCGAGCTCTTCGGGAGTGAACTCGCTTGCGTGGATGATTCCATCACTCTTCCCGCCTGCCTCGACGAGAACGAAATCCTTTCTGACTGCGTTGACGGTGCCTTTGCGAATCTCGTCCTGAGAGATCGCCATTGTCGGGAACTCATCCAACATTGCAGCAAAATCAGCATACTTTTCATCATGCTCTGCAAATCTGCTTTTGTTTTCTACCATTCAAAAACCCTCCTAAAATAGTGTTGCCGAAGCATAGACTTCGACACGGTGCGGCAGTATAGGGAAGTTTGCCGTCATGTCAATAAAAATTGACTTAGCGTGCGTTTTTCCTATATATGGGCGAGTTTTGATTGAACTGGTTATTTTTGGAGGCGACTTTGAAAAATTTCAAAATCTTGTTGTCAATTACGATCATGCTTATGACACTCGCTGCTTTTGCCGAGGAGGTTGCTGTGTTCCCGCTTACTGCTGAGAAGGAGAGCGACGCCCGTGCGGCAAAGGATATCGACGAGTCTATCGAGGATGTTTTCGGCGATTTTAGCGGTGTCGACGCCGTCAGTGCCGCTGATGTCCTCAACAAAAAGGCTGCCCGCGAGGCTTCGAACTGCGCCGGTGACCTCAACTGTCAGAAAAAACTGGCTGAAAAAGCAAAGAAAAAGGTCGATTTCTACATCTTCACAAAGATGAAAATCGTCAAGAAAACGGGTAAAACGATTGTCGACACGTTCCTTTTCGACGGCTCTTTCAGCGGCCTCGAGAAGAAAAACATAAAATTCGACGGCGGCGATTCTTCTGACGATATCGCAGAGGGGCTCGTAAAGGCCTGGAACAAGATGATCAAGCCGCATCTCGGTGCCGAAGAGCCTGAAGAAGAGGAAGAGGAGGCTCCGAAACCCGCCAAGAAACCCGAAAAGAAGGTCTCGAAGAATGTCACTGCGGCTATAGTCGCAGCTCTTGAAGCATATGCCGAGGGTGATCTCAAATCGGCAGAGAAGAGCCTCGCCGATGTCGCTTCCGAGGATGTGACTGCGAAGGAACTCCTCAACGATATCAAAGATATCTCGAAGTTTATGGACCGCGGTAACGCAGCTGTAAAGACGGCTAACTACGAAGAGGCGATCCAGCTCATCGCTAAGGCTGAAAAGCTTGACGAGAAGGTCCGCGAACTCGGTGCAAATTCAAAGTACCGCGTTTTCAAGAAGGATACCGTCGAGAGAGTCATCTACGCCGATCCCACCGCAAAGGATGAAAAGGCGATCAGAACGATCCATTCGAAGTTCGACAAGCAGCGCGAAAAACTCAGAAAGGAGAAGCTTGCTGCAACGTCGGAGGCGGACAAGTGGCTCAACGAGAGGATCCGCGAAAGAGAGGCAAAGCTCAAAAAGTTCGATGAGGACAATGCCGCTGCAAAGAAGCAGAGAGATACGGAATATGCAGAGCTTGCGAAAAAGATCAAAGAGATGAAGTATCAGTGGGAAAAGGACGATACCGAACTCGAGCAGAAGATCGTCGAGCTTGAGAACAAGCTTACGCTCTACGAGCAGAGAGAGAAGGGAGTCGTCAAGGTCTCCAACGTAAACATATATGAAAAGGATATGCAGAAGGAGCTCGACGCGACTGACAAGAAGTACGGTGATATCCTCAAGAAGATGAAAGAGGAAAAAGAGGCCATCTATAAAAAACAGAATGACGAACTCGAAGCCGGAAACAAAAAGACTGAAGCCGCTGTAGCTGCTCTCGAGGCAAAGAAAAAGGCCAACGAGGAGAAGATCTCCGAGATCGACAAGAAGCTCACGAGCGAACAGGAGCAGTTCGACGAGAACGAAAAGAAGCAGATGAGCGGAAACGAAGAAGTCAAGATGCAGAACGAGGACGAGGACAGAAAATACAAGGTCGAGGTAGAAAAAGAGTACCAGGCCAAGTTCGATGAACTCAACAAAAAGCTTCAGGATTTCGATGCTCAGGAGTCGGCAAAACAGGAGGACATGAAGAAATACGACGCCGCTACGGAAGAGTATATGTTCAAGAATGCCGAGACAATGTCGAAGTATCAGGAGGAAATCGAAAAGGAGAGAGCTGCTGTCGAGGCTGAGTGCAACACGAAGAGAACGGCTGCTCAGGCAGATGCCGAGAAGTCCTTCACGAGCGAGCTCGAGGGCATGAACAAGGAAAAGGCTGATATCGAGGCCAAGATCGCCGAGGGCGAAACGCCGGCTCTCAAGAAGCAGCTTGCCGCTGTCGAGAAGAAGATCTCGAAGCACGAGAGCGGAAAGGACGCCTTTATGGCTAAACAGCTTGCAAAGGTCGAGCAGGAGTGCGAGAACAAGAGCATGGCGATCGACATGAAGCTTGCAAAGAAGAGCGACGAGCTCAACAAGGACAACACGAAGTTCCAAAAGGCTAAAGAGGCTGAGAAGAAGAAGGCTCAGCAGGAGTTCAAGGACTTCCAGGCGAGAAAGGCCGCATTCAAAAAGAATATCGACAGCCAGATCGCTGCGGCTCAGAAGGAGAGAGACCGCAAACTCGAGGCTAGAGAGAAGGAGAGATCGAAACTTTCCGCTTCATGGAACTCTGACGCTGCGAAGAGACAGAAGGATCTTGAGAACAAACAGAGAGCAGACAAAGCCCAGAAGGACCGTCTGGTCAAGGAGAACGAGAAGCTTGACGCCCAGATCGCTGTAACGAACGCAAAGTGGGCAGACAGAAGCGAAGACCTCAAGGTCAAATTCCAGGAGAGCAACCAGAAGTATGAAAAGACCTGGAACGAAAAGTACGAGAAGACCGAGAACGAGTACAAGGCAAAGAAGGAAGAGATAGAGAACAAGTACGCTGCCAAGCAGGTCGCTGACAAGGACGCTCAGAAGGCTCAGAAGGGCAGCTGGGAAGAGGAGGTCCTCCGTCTGAACGCTGAAAAGGACAGACGTACCGAAGAGAGAAAGGCTCTTCTTAAGGAAGAACAGGAAAAGTGGGCTGAAAAAGAGGCTAAATGGAAAGAGGAGACTCAGCAGAGAAACGAGGAGAAGGCTGAATTCCAGAAGAGCCTGAAGAAGCTCAGCGCTGACGATAAGAAAGAGGCTGTCGCGAAGAAAAAAGAGGCAGAACAGAAGTATGAAGAGGCAGTAAAGGGCATTGACGAAAAGGAGATGGAGCAGATCCGTGTCAGATTCAAAGAGGAGTATAAGGTCACGAGAGCGAGAGAGGTCGTTGATGTCAAGACCTCCGCAAAGCTCGCTACCCTGAAGGCTGACGCATTCGCGAAGAACGGAAACAAGAAGCTTCAGGACAGAGATCTTCTTGCTGCAAGAAGCGCATTCTCAGAGGCTCTCAGGATCGACAGAAACAACAAAAACGGTCTCGACGGAATGAAATCGATCGATACGATGGCTCAGTCAATGTACTGGGAGGCTTACGGGATGAGAGAATCCAACAAGGCGAAGGCTAAAGAGATTTTCGAACTTCTTACCAAAACCCTTATGCCGTCGAACGAATTTTTCATCAAATCGATTACCGCTCTCGAAGAGCTTCAATAGTCAGTTAATTTCTAAATCTGTGCGGATTCTCTTCCGAGGTCGGATTTCGCCGCAGCCGGCGAGGAGGTTTTTATGAAATCCAGACTTACCCATCTGCCGATACACGACATTGAGTTCCAGCCTAATTTCGCCGCGGATTTTATCTCCGAATTCATCAAGGCGTGCGAAAAGGGCAGAGCCGGCGGCGACCTCTATCACAGCTGGAAGGTCTGCATAATGACCTACATGATCGGCAGGCGTATGAATCTCGAAAGTCAAAGTCTGCGGGAGCTTTTTTTCGCGTCGCTGCTGCACGACATCGGCGGGGTCATGGTCGGCGGTCACGTCGTCGAAAAGCTGACTCAGGTGCCGGACGTCTACGGCCAGAAAAACGACTTCCTGATCTTTGCGCATCCGTACAGGAGCCAGACGATCATGCGTTCCTTCCCGACCTTCAGGCAGATAAGTAAAATCATAGGCGCCCATCACGAGTTTTACGACGGGAGCGGTTTCCCGTCAGGGCTCAAGGGTGAAGAGATCCCGCTTGCGGCAAGGATGATACGGCTGGCTGACTCTGTCGACGTCACGCTGAAACTTCACCACATCGATGATATCAACGAACTCCTACAGTTCCTTCATTTCTCTGTCGGAGAGGAGTTCGACCCGGCTGTCTTCGATGCCTTCAGAGAGCTCGTGCTCCACGATTCCCTGCTCGACATGGTGAAGGACAGTACTGAAATCGAGCATAATATGAAGAAGATAAAGAGCGAAATGAACGACACCTACTATTTCGCTTCGCCGGATACGCTGAACCGCTTTTTCCAGATGATTTCCATCGTTACGGACAATCTGACCTCGCCGTCAAGCCTTCATTCGCTGCGCGTCTCCGATACCGCTGTACAGATCGCAGGGCTGATGAAGCTCCCGGATACCGAGCTGATGACCATCCGGTGGAGCGGTTTCCTGCACGACATCGGCAAACTGGTCGTAGACCGCTCCGTCTACTTCAAGAAAGAGAAGCTTTCCGATGACGAGTGGGGGCAGATCCGCGCTCATCCGCAGCTGACGTACGATATTCTGAACATGGTGGACGGCCTGGACAAAATCGCCTTTTACGCGCTTTATCACCACGAAAATTTCGACGGAAGCGGGTATCCTGAACACCTCAAGGGGTCGAAAATCCCTCTCGGCGCAAGGATCCTCCATATCGCCGATGCTTTCGAGGCAATGACGTCGAACCGTGTCCATCAGCGCAAAAAGGACTGGCTGGACGCCCTTGACGAACTTAAGAAGAACCGCGGTACGCAGTTCGATCCCGAAATCGTCGACGCATTTGTCAGGGAGTTCAGCTAGCGCGTCATGCTGAAGGACTGGCAAAAAAGAGGCACACTATGCTTTGTGTTCCTGTTTCTAGTAATAATTTCAAGGGTCTATGTTGAAACGGCACTGCTTGCCAGAAGCTCGTTTTTCAATTACTACGTCTTTTTTCACCACTTCTGCTGGTTCCTTTTCGTCTTTTTCTGGTTCGCCTTCTGCGCAAGAGCGATACTTAAAATCCCGATAGAGAAAATCCCGCTGCTGGCCTTCTTCAGTCCGGTCGTCTTCGCTCCTGTCGCAGATGCTCTGATAAAGGGCGAAAAGCTCCGTCTGAACTATCTTCAGGGAGGCTTCTGGGAAAATATTTTCGATATGGTGACCTTCTACAGGTTCAGCCTGCGCGACCGCTCCTTTTTTTACGAAATGGTGCTGCTTTGCGCGGTTTTCATTATAGTGAGCTATCTGGCGTCAAGGAGCGTCAGGCGGACGGTTTTGAACCTGATCTTCGGTTTTTTCGGCTCGATGATCCTGGCCGGAGTGCAGTATTTCGGTGTCTCTCGCGGGACAAAGGCTTTTTTGTATGTCCCGAGCTGCTTCAAAAACCACATTTTTCTCTATTTTCTCTATTTATCGGCTCTTTTTGTCGTGTTTTGCCTTCTGTTTTTACCCGAAATCACTGAAATAGTTAAGAAAAAACCTAAATATTATCTTGTGCTTTTCTATGTCTCGCTTCTGCTTGAGGCTGTTCTTACGGTTTCGCGGCTCCGCTTTTCAAACGGGTGTTCTTTCCATATAGCTGACTGTCTCGTCACCTTCTTCCCGCTGCTTGCGCTGACACTCTCTGCGGCGACACTTGTCAGGAGAGAGAAATACGGGCTTCTTCTCGGCCGGTTTTTCCCGATTTTTTTCGTAATTCTGTCGATTTGCGAAATTGTGGGTTCCTTTACCTCAAAATAACAAGAAAAAATTGCATTAAAATTCAAATGTATTAAGTGAAATCCCGAATTGAATTAGGATATCGTGATCCAAAAAACTATGCGCGGAGGGAAACAACTTGAATTTGAAAACATTTAAAATCGGCGGCATTCATCCGCCGGAAAACAAGATCAGCGCGGGTAATCCTATCGTGGCGGTCGAACTGCCGAAAAGGGTTACGATTCCTCTTTCCCAACATATCGGCGCTCCGGCGGTACCGGTCGTCAAAAAGGGCGACAGAGTGAAGGTCGGGACTCTGATCGGAAGGGGCGAGGCCTTCATTTCGGCGAACATCCATTCGTCGGTAAGCGGTACTGTCTTTTCGGTCGATACGATCACTGATCTCGCCGGCTTCCAGTCAAATGTAGTCACCATCGATGTCGAAGGTGACGAGTGGGAGGAGAGCATAATCAACCGCAGCGAGGTCATTCGCGAGATCACGGCTACACCTGAAGAGATCGTCGCTGCGATCAAGGAGGCCGGCATCGTCGGAATGGGCGGCGCGTGCTTCCCGACACATGTCAAGTACATGATCCCGAACGGCAAAAAGGCCGACACGCTCATCATCAACGGTGTCGAGTGCGAGCCTTACCTCACCGCGGACCATAGGCTGATGCTGGAACACGCTGAGGAGATCCTGGTCGGTGTCGACATCATGCGGCGGGCACTCAAGAGCGAACGTGCGGTCATCGGGATCGAGGCGAACAAGCCTGACGCGATCGAGAAGATGACGAAAGTTGCCTCTACCTTCAGCGGGATCGTCGTTCAGCCGCTCCAGATGAAGTATCCGCAGGGAGCCGAGAAGCAGCTGATCAAGGCGATCGCCAACCGCGAAGTGCCTTCCGGCAAGCTCCCGCTGGATGTCGGATGCGTCGTTGACAACGTCGGTACGGCGTTGGCGATATACGAGGCTGTACAAAAGCACAAACCGCTTTTCGAACGCGTCGTCACCGTGACGGGCAAACGTCTCGAGAAACCCTCGAACTTCCTCGTCAGGACGGGCGTCAGCGTGGAATACCTGATAGAAAAGTGCGGCGGTATCCCCGAGGGGACCGGCAAGATCATCTCCGGCGGTCCGATGATGGGAAAGGCTGTCGTTCGGACCGATATCCCGGTCGTCAAGGGGACGAGCGGCGTCCTGCTGCTGGATGAAAGCGAATCCCGCAGGAAGCCTCAGAGCAACTGTATCCGCTGCGGAAAGTGCGTTTCCGTCTGTCCGATGGGGCTCGAGCCCTACCTGATCGAGAAGCTTTCCGAGAAGTCCCGCTGGGCCGAGCTCGAGGAGATAAACGCTGCCGACTGCATCGAGTGCGGAAGCTGCAGCTACACCTGTCCAAGCGCTCTGCCTCTCCTCGACATGATCCGTCTCGCAAAGGCCAACGTCATGCGGATCAGGCGCGAACGGGCGAAAAAATGATGGCAAAAAATAATTTCAGAGGTCGAAAATGAACAAATATATCGTTTCACTTTCTCCGCACGAAAAGGGCACCTTCACGACCAGCAAAATCATGTACGGCGTCTGCATCGCGCTGGCTCCGGCACTGATCTCCGCGCTCTACAACTTCGGTATCCGCGCACTTGCTGTCATCGTTGTCGCACTGGTTTCGTGCATCGGAACAGAGTTTCTGATCCAAAAATTTCTCCTGAAATGCGAAGTCACGGCGTTTGACGGCTCGGCGGCGGTCACTGGGCTCCTGCTGGCCTTCAACCTTCCGAGTTCGATCCCGCTCTGGCAGGTCGTTGTCGGTTCGCTTGTCGCGATCGGCGTTGCGAAGATGGTCTTCGGCGGTCTCGGCAAGAATCCCTTCAACCCGGCACTTGTCGGCAGAGGCTTCATGTTGATGAGCTTTCCTGTCACGATGACCTCCTGGCCGGATCCGGTCGCCAACGGTTTCATGACCTGGGATGCTGTGACGGCTGCGACTCCGCTCAATCTGATCAAATCGGGAGCCGTTGACAAGCTTCCCGAGCTCTGGCAGCTCTTCTTCGGAAATGTCGGCGGATCGCTCGGCGAAACGAGCGCTATCGCGATAATCCTGGGAGGCATCTACCTGATCTACAAAAAGATCATCACCTGGCACATACCCTTCTTCTTCCTCGCGACGATCTTTGTTTTCACGGGGATCCTGTGGCTCGTTAACCCGGATGCTTACGTCAACCCGCTCTATCACATCCTCTCCGGCGGCGTCATGCTCGGCGGCTTCTTCATGCTGACGGACATGGTCACGAGCCCGATGTGCGTTAAGGGGCAGATCCTCTTCGCTGTCGGCGCGGGCATCATCTGCACCTGCATCAGGATCTGGGGCGCCTATCCCGAGGGCTGCATGTTCTCAATACTCATCATGAACGCGTTTGTTCCGCTCATCGATAAATACATCAGGCCGAAGAGGTTCGGCAGCGAGGTGAACTATGTCGGATAAGAAAAAGCTCGAAAGCACGTTTTTGAATATGTTCATCGTTCTGACGATCATCTCTCTGGCCAGTGCCTTCGCGATCGGTCTGGCGTTTTATCTCACGAACGATCAGGCGGAGAGGGTGAAAAAGGAGAAATTCGACAACGCGGTGAAGAGCGTCGTTCCGGATTTTGACGAACTCGAGGAGAAACGTGAAGTCGAGATCGACGGCGACAAACTTGCGCTCTACCGTGCAACAAAGGGCGGCGCGGTTGTCGGAACGGCGGTCGAAACAATCTCTCACAAAGGCTTCGGCGGCGATGTCCTGCTTCTTGTCGGATTCGACGGAAACGGCAACATCCACAACTCGTCGATCCTCTCGATCAAGGAGACCCCTGGGCTCGGCAGCAACATGGATACGCCGAAATTCAAAGATCAGATCAACGGCAAAAACCCCGACAGCTTCAAGCTCAAAGTCAGGAAGGACGGCGGCGATATCGATGCGATCACGGCTGCTACGATCTCGTCCAGAGCCTTCTCCGACGCGGTAAGCAAGGCGGTCAGGGCTTACAAAACGGCTTCGGCGCAGTAGGAGGGAAAGATGAGTGTTTTGAAGGAATTTACAAAGGGATTCATCAAAGAGAACCCGACATTCGTTCTGCTTCTCGGAATGTGTCCGACTCTCGGAACGACGACCAGCGCGATCAACGGAATGAGCATGGGGCTTGCCGCAACGGTGGTCCTGATCTGCTCAAACGCCGTGATCTCACTGCTTAAAAACGTCATCCCCGACAAGGTCAGGATCCCGGCGTTTATCGTTGTCATCGCGAGCTTCGTAACAGTCGTCGACCTCGTCATGCAGGCCTACCTGCCGGAACTTTACGCGACCCTCGGTCTGTTTATACCGCTCATCGTCGTAAACTGCATCATCCTGGGGCGTGCAGAGGCTTTTGCCTCCAAAAACGGCGTTCTGCCTTCGATCGCTGACGGATGCGGAATAGGTCTCGGTTTCACGATGTCGCTTACGATCCTCGGCGCGATCAGAGAGATCCTTGGTTCAGGCAGCATCTTCAACTTCAAGCTCATTCCCGAAGATGCCAACGGGATCCTGCTCTTCGTCATGCCTCCGGGAGCATTTCTTGCCCTCGGCCTGATGATCGCCCTTGTCAACCACATCAAAAACAGAAAAAAAGCTGCTGCATAGGGGGTAAAAATGGAATATGTACTTGTCTTTATCAGCGCTATTCTCGTAAACAACATCGTCCTGGCGCAGTTTTTGGGCATCTGCCCCTTCCTCGGCGTTTCAAACAAGATATCGACCTCGGTAGGAATGAGTGCCGCGCTGCTCTTCGTCATGACGCTCGCGACGACCGTTACCTGGCTGCTCTACACCTTTGTTCTGGTGCCGATGCACATCGAGTTCATGCAGACGGTCGCCTATATCCTTGTTATTGCTGCACTTGTTCAAATGGTTGAAATCGTTTTGAAGAAAGTCAATCAGTCGCTTTATCAGGCACTCGGAGTATTCCTCCCGCTCATCACTACGAACTGCGCCGTTCTGGGTATCGCGATCCTCGTTATCCAGAAAAATTACGGCCTTCTTCAGAGCGTGACCTTCACGATCGCGACTGCCATAGGCTTCTTCCTTGCGCTCGTAATTTTTGCCGGGATCCGCGAACGCCTCGAGCTTTACGAGACCCCGAAGGCCATGAAGGGCGCTCCGCTTGCACTTGTAACCGCCGGCCTTCTTTCACTTGCCTTCATGGGCTTCGCCGGTCTGGTCAACGCTCCGTGGTAGACTAAAAAACATTCTTTATTCCCTGTTTAACCCGCCAACCTTTTACAAAATCGCAAAATTTACCGCTTTAACCGGCGGATAACTCACACAAAATCAGCCGGAATCGCCAAAGTTGATGTCTCACCTTTTTTGACGGAAACGACTTTATCCGTGCAGCAGATGATTGAAGACTGACCGATCTGAACATCTTTCAGACGTCCTGTTATGAAAAAGTTTTTCGCGTCATCGGAATTCGGAGTAGCTGTTTTTTTGATTTCGACGGGATAGACGGTGTTATCCTGTTCAATCAGGAGGTCGATTTCTATTTTGTCTTTATCCCTGTAAAAGTAAATCGGAGCTTCAACGCCGTTGTTTGCAAACGATTTTATTATTTCACTCACGATGTAGGTTTCAAAAAAGGCTCCTGCCATTGCTCCGTTCTGCATGACGAGCGGGCTTGTCCACTTTGTGAGATATGCGGCGAGTCCGGTATCCATGAAGTAAAGTTTCGGGGTTTTAACGACCCGTTTTTCAACTTTTGTCGAGTATGGCTTAAGGAGATAAACGAGCCCCGAAGTCGTGAGAAGCGACATCCATTTTTTTGCAGTTACTTCGCTTATCCCGCATTCCTGCGCCATGTCCGTGTAATTCAGAAGCTGGCTCGTTCTCGACGCGGCTATCGTTATGAACTGCAAAAACTGCATTTCGTCAGCGACCTGAGTCAGACTCCTGATATCGCGCTCAATGTAGGTTTTAAGGTATGATGCGTAAAAATCTTTCGGATCGACATTCCCTTTTACGACTTCGGGATAGCCGCCGGTGTAGATGTGCTCCCAGATTTTCTGAACTGAAAAAGTGCGGCTTGAAAGAGCATTGTTCCGTTCAAGAATATACTCTTTTGTCGGAATAAAGTTTTCCGAAAAGCTGTCACGGCGGATCTCCCGCGCCGAAAGCGGATAAAGCTGGACTATCCCGATCCTTCCCGAAAGGCTTTCAGTTGCCGCTTCCATCAGCTTGAACTGCTGGCTTCCTGTGAGGTAGAACATTCCGCTCCTGCGGTTTTTGTCGATCTCGATTTTGAGATAACGGAACAAATCGGGCACATACTGGACTTCGTCAAACATATACGGGCTCGGATGAAGTTCAAGAAAGGTTTTCGGATCAGTTTTTGCCGACCGCTCTTCCGCAATGTCGTCAAAAGTGGTACTCTGCACAGATTTTGCATCTGTTATTTTATTTAAAAGCGTGGTTTTTCCAGTCTGTCTCGCACCGGTCACGAGAACTGCCGGAAATGAAGATTCAAGCCGCTTTAAGGTTCTTTCCGCGTGCCGTTCAAAAAAAGCCATTTCATACCTCCGCCATCTGCAAAATTTGGGATAATCCAAAGTTGCATTCAATATTATCCCATGTTTTTGAGGTGTCAACAATACTTTTTGCATTTTAACCCGATTTGTTTTTGCTGATTCAGCTTTGCAAGGTGCAGGAAAACTCAACTGTCTAGATCTGTATCTTATTACCGACAACGAATTCTGTGACATCGAAGAAAACGGCATCGCAATAAAAATCCGGCCCGCATTTGAATTCCTAAACCGAAAGGCGGCGGCATAGTCTTCGTGAACTATCCGTTCGTGTTCAAAACCAAAATTTAGGGAAACGCGATTTTTCTGGAACTTTCCCGATATATTCCTAAAATAGCGCGTTTTTTATTAAGATCTTTAAATTTAAGGAGATTTTTTTGGAACTTATAACTTCTTTTCTGCGCAGGATAGAAAAACCGGGCCGTTACTTCGCGCCATTCATCGAGACGGTGAAAGTCAAAACCGATCCCGGCAAGCCGAAGATACTCATTCTTTTTCCAGACCTTTTCGAGATGGCGCAGAGCCACACGGGTGTCAAGATCCTCTATTCGCTTTTCCACAGGCGCGGATTCCTGGTGGATTTCGGTTTCTCTCCGCAGAAGGATATATTTGAAATCGCTGCGAAAAGCGGCGGCCTGACCTCAATGATGCACGGAGTGAACTACCGCGATTTCGATATTATCGCGGTCTCTTTCCAGTATCAGCTGCAGTACCCCGATTTCCTGAAGATCCTTGAGATCGCAGGCATTCCGATCTACTCAAAAGAGAGAATGAAATCAGAGAGTTATCCGATAATCTGGTCGGGCGGTCCGGTCATGTGCAACCCTGAACCGATGGCCGATTTCATCGATGCGGTGTCGATCGGCGAGTTCGAGCCATATGCCGAAGAATTTATGGATATTCTTGAAAATATTAAAGAAAAACGTGCGCGGATCGAGGCTTTTTCCAAAATCCCGGCGATCTACATCCCGTCGAGACACGACGAAAACGCCGTTAAAATCAACCCCGACGGCTCGCTTTCCGGATTCGAGGCGAGAAGGGCGGTCCTGAAGGATCTCAACTACGATCCGGAGTCGCTTTTCGACGCTCCGATCTTTGCGATGCGGACGATCCACGACCGCTTCACGATAGAGATTATGCGCGGCTGCACACGCGGCTGCCGCTTCTGCATGGCGGGGATGTTCTACCGGCCGCACAGAGAGAAAAGTGCTGAAAATGTTTGCGAAATCCTTGATAAAGTCGTCAGGACCTCTGGGTATGACGAGGCTGGGTTCCTCTCGCTTTCGGCTGCCGACCACAGCGAGATCGAGGATATCCTGGTACGCTCATATAGCCGTTACAGCCGCAGGATCTCGGTCTCTCTGCCGAGCCTCAGGACAGAGACGATAACTCCGAAAATCGCCCAGGCGATAAAAAAGGGGCGTAAAGTCGGCTTCACGCTTGCGCCCGAATCGGGGAGCGAAAGGCTCCGCCGCGTGATAAACAAAGGCAACAGCGAAGAGGATCTTATCAATGCGATCCATACGATATTTTCAAACGGCTGGCAGGCTGTGAAACTCTACTTCATGCTTGGGCTCCCGCTTGAAGAGGAGTGCGACATCATCGAGACGGTCCAGCTCGTCAAAAGAATGAGCAACTATATAAAAAGATTCGGGAAAAAAGCGATGATAAGTGCGAGTTTCTCGACCTTCGTGCCGCAGCCCTTCACGCCGTTCCAGTGGGAAAAGATGGCAAGCCCCGAGGAGATAAAGGCGAAGCAGAAAATAATAATCGACAGCCTCCGGGGCATAAAAAACATAAAGCTCGCATGGCACGATCAGGAGGTCAGCACGGTCGAAGGATACCTCAGCCGTGCGGGGCGTGAATACGGCAAAGTCATTGAATTCGTTGCTAAAAATATGAAGGGCCTGCAGACTGAAGACGAAAGTTTCGATCCCGTTCTCTGGGATAAGGCGATGGCGGCTGCCGGGATCGACCCGGAAAGCACCTATCTGCCGAAGCCTCTCGACAAACCGCTTCCTTACGAGCATATCGACCTCAGGATCGACCGTAAGTTCCTTCTGAAAGAGCGCGAAAATGCGTATAACTTCGAGGTCACTCCCGACTGCGCGAAGACGGGGAGGTGCAACAACTGCGGTGCGTGCGACTTCAAAGAGATAAAGCCGATGATCAGAACCGGCGAGCCGCTTGACGAGAACGAAACTTTCGAAATTCCGGAAAAGAGCAATAAAACCAACTCTTTCCCCTATATTTTTTCGCTTTCCAAGCACGGGATCTCGATAAGCGTAGGTCATCTGGATCTTGTCTCTTTTCTCTTCAAGGCGCTCTCTCTGGCTGACTTGAAGATCCTCTACTCAGACGGTTTCCATCCCATGCCGCGTTTCAATCTGGCGTTCCCCGCGCCGGTCGGAGTCGAAGTCGACGAGGAGTTCGGCACGGTATGGCTCACCGAAGAGGTAGACGAGGCGGAAACTCTTGGGAAACTCAACTCGATCCTGGAAAATTCAGGAATAAAATTCCTTACTTTCGCAAAATGCGACCGCGAAAATATCAAAAAGGCCGAAAAGATCCTCAGAACTCTTCCGACAAGCACCTACCGTGTGAAATTTTATGACAAACCGGACTACGATTCGGCAAAAGAAATTCTGGAAGTCATTGATTTTAATGATGAAACTCTTGAAATAACGATCCGGCACATGACCGAACTCGGAGGAGTCATGAAAAAATTCGACTCCTTCACAGGCGAATACCACGTCATCAAAAATGCCTACCGAAGGGAGCTTGCCGAATACGACACAGAAAACCTGCTGAAAAAGGAAAAAATTCTTTAAACTTCTCTCTTTTCACAGCCGGTTTCCAACACTTCAGACGACCTTGATACCGCCAGTTCCCCGATAGAGACGCACCTGGTCAAGTTTTTATGAAAATTGGAGAGTGATCGGAGGATGTTCAGGTTTTCCGTTGTTTTTGGTTTGGATAGGGATTTGAGATGAGATCTTTCTACCCGTTTATGCAGGCTTGCGTTACACCCATGCAGTTGGCATTGAAGCAATCGTCGTAAGCCTGCTGATCATAAGGTTCGGGAACACAATTTTCATTACAGTTCATAAAATCCCAGAATAGATATTGAGCTTCAGAAGTACCTTTATCGACACATTCGGTCCAGCTGCTGCCGCATACATTTATGCATTCAATGATCTGATAGCAGCCGATATCGGTGCCGCTGTATGAACAGGTCGCGCCGCCAGGATTATGGCAGGTGTTGTATTCTGTCTGGCAGGCATAATAAAGGCAGTTTGTCGGATTTTCATCATCTTTGCAGAAATCATTGTTGCTTGCAAAGCACTCCTGTAAATCGTTGTATCGAGTCAGACCTTCTGATGTCGTATTGTCATAGCAAGTCTGTCTGCAGCTGTCGCTACTACAGTTGCCAAGACAATTGGCGAGTTCGGTGCAGCTCATATTCGTGCCGGGAACTTCTCCCTCATAACAGGCATCGTGTTCAGTCTGGCAGGAGGCATTGAGACACTCTTTGAGATTTTCTTCGTTACTGCAGAAATCATAATAGTCATCGTAGCAGCTCAGTAACTCGTTATATTTAAATTCTCCTTCTAAAAGAGCGTTGTCATAACAAGTCTGCTTACAAGCCTCATCTTCACCGCAACGGCTGATACACAAGTCGAGTTCTCCGCAATTCATGTATTTCGAACCGGAAGCATAACATCTCGTCACTTCGATCCCGCAATTGTCAAAGAGACATTGGGTATAGGCTTTAGGATTTTCTGCGTCGTATGTGCAATTATTTCCATGTATGCACTGCAGCAAAGTTTCAAACCGTGCTTCGCCTAAGGAAGTAGCGTTGGAATGGCATTCCTGTTCGCAGGCGCTCTTGTCAGGAGCATCGGCACAGCTATCCAGACATTCGGCAAGTATTCCGCAGCTCTTGTCCGCCTCGCCGTAACATTTTTCATAATTAGCTGCAGGATAAAAAATCATACATCCTTCAAAATCTGCTGCTCCATAGCATTCATTGTCACGGTAACGACTCATCCATTCGTAGTCATCTTTAGCTTCTGAAGTGCTGTATAATTTGCAAGCCAGCTGACAACTGTAATTTTCTCCGCAGGAATCGATGCACTGAGTCAGCTCAATGCAGTTTTTGTTTGTGTCAACACTTTCAGCACTGTAGCACATACCGTAGTCGATGAGGCAGTGAGGACCTTCACCTGCATTTGCGAAACAAGTTGCAAATTCTGTTGCACAAGCGGAAAGAAGACAAGTATGAAGATCATTTTCATCATACTGGTAGCATTGTCCAGTGCTATAATATGCATTATTTGCAATGCAGTCATTGAGGTCTTCGTACTGATATTTCGCTTCTTTTGCGGTGTTATTGCCGCATTCCTCCCTACAATCCGACCACTCCTCCGAGCCCCAGTCGAAACTGTCGCAATTATTCATGCAGTTGACCATTTCACTGCATGAGGTATTGATCTGCTCTTCAATCGTGAAATCTTTCGGCACGTTTCCGCTTCTTACGCAGATACTTCTGTCAGTCAGCCAGTTACTCTCGAAAGTGTAAGGACCAGTCCAGTATGTGTTGTGGAAATCATTAGGTATCGGTGTCGAAGTTCCGTTATAACTGTCGTTAATTTCGAGCTTCATATAAAGATCCTCAAAAGCACGGATCTCGTTGACGTTTGCAAGTCTCCAGTCTGTGTATCCCGCATAATCGGAATCTTCACAGTGGCGGAGTGCACTTTCCCATGAGTCATTGTTTTTCCAGTTAGGATCAAACATAAGACCGCTTTCAGTATCAACCTTAAGTTTATTGCCGTTTTCAGTCCATGTAATCAAAGTGTTTTTCATAACGTCGCCTCTGACACAGCGGACATAGGTTTTATCTGTTTTATCCATATGTCTGAGGACAGGATAGCTATGATAGCCATAATCATCCCAATCGTACCAATAGCCTAACTCCATATAATACGCCCTAGATGAGTTGTCAGAGGACAATGAAGACCACATTCCTATAGAATAATTAAAATCAGTAAGAGGATAATAGAAATAAGGAACTTCCAAAGGTGCTTTCTCTCCGAACTCTATAATTGATTGAAGCTCTATCGGGTTCGGAAGTCTCCAGTCTGTGTATCCTGCATATTCGAGATCGGAGCAGTAGCCTACCGCCTGATTGAATGTGTATACATTGCTGGAAATCTCTTTCTGCCACATAAGTCCTGTGTTGTTGTCTATTACGACTTCTTCGTTAGTACTACTAGACGCAGATGTTAAGCTCTTCTCAACACATGCGCCTTTTGCGGCGTAGTTTGCATCCTGACCGTAGAAGGCTTCTCCTTCTGAGGGGCAGTCAATTGTGCCGGAATCGCCGATGCAGACACTGGCTCCTGTGCAGATGCTTCCCAAAGCAGCTTTCTTTCTGCATGAAGAGATGCTCCAGAAATATCCTTCGTTGCAGCCGCATTCGAATTTGCCGTCTTCTTTAGCGATGCATTCTCCATCGGAACCGCGCATTGCAGCACACTTGTTGTCAAAACACGGATCTGCAACACAGTCTGAACTGTTCCAGCGGAATCCTTCAACGCAGCCGCATTCGAATTCGTGCGAGTTCTTGGGAGTACATATACCGTTGGAGTGTTCCATCGTGCAGGAATCTGTAGCGCATGGGCTTACGGCACAGTTTTTGCCGTCCCAGAATGTTCCTGCGTCGCACAGATCTGATCTGACGCAGTGGAGAATTCCACCTTTCCAAGTCTGTTCTACTCTACCGGATGCAAAATTAACCTTATAGAACATACCGATTTCATCGAGATATGTAGTCGAAGAGAATCCTCTTATTTCATTCCACTGATCTGAATAGTTAAATTCAGGCATATCGAAGAGAGGATCAACAGTCGGAATGCTCTGTGTGTAATTCACGGTGTAATCAACAATGGAGACAAGCTCGTTGATGTTCGGCACTCTCCAGTCGTCATATCCGCCGTAGACCAGATTTTCGCAGTATGCAAGACCTTGTCTCCAACCATAGTCTACATAATTTTTCTGCCAGTAGAGATTGGTAGTTAAATCTTTGATGACCGGCTCTCCGTCTACGTTTTTGATTTCCTCAAAGTCATTTTCAGGCAGTTCTTCGCCTCTGACGCAGAGGAAACCAAAATGACTGTAATCATTTATATTGATATTATATGACATTCCGTCATCGAGACCTAAATACCATGCTTGTGCCGGATCTCCAGCATCTTCATTGGCTGACCAAAGAGGAGCTGAATAATAATCAAAATATCCTGCCATATAAGTGGGAGGATTGTTGTAAGTCATATAACTTGAAATGGTCCGCAACTCTTTGATCGAAGGAATTCTCCAGTCGGTGTGACCTGCGTAATCCAAATTGTCACAGGAATCCCAACTGCCATATACAACTTCCCACAACCATTCAAGTTCAGTATTTTTGTCAAGAACGGTTTTGTGGGTTTCGGCACCGACCGTTGTTTCTTTGACTTCCAATTTCTTCGGTGCGCAGTAGCCCATGTCTGCATACTGGGCATCCTGACCGTAGAACAAGTCACCTTCTGACGGGCATGGTATCTCAGTTGTTTCGTCATAGCATCTATCCTGACCCGTGCATACATTTCCGAGAGAGACTGCTTTTGCACGGCAGCCGGTCTTGCCCCACCAGTGGTATCCAGGCTGACATTCGCAGGAGTAAGGAAGAAGCGGAGTATCAATCTGTTCGCAGACGCCGGTCGAATGTTCGACATCACTGCAAGGGTTGACTCCGTCAGCATTGCAGGGATCTGCAACGCATTTGCCGTTTACGTGATAGAATCCCTCATCACAGGTGTATCTGCATTCGGTGGTGCTTGGAGCAAAAGAGTATTCAGGCTCAAGTTTGGGCATCCATTCTTTGCCGTTCCAAGTCTGTGTTATGTATGCAACTTCATTCCAGACAGAGTGTTCAGGACGATCTTCGCAATCCCTGACTCTCATGCCCGCTCTGCATAACGAACCGTCCCAAGTGTAGTTTTCCCTGCATTTGAAGCGGCATTCTGTCTTGCTCGGCTCTTCGCTGTATTCTCCCCTGTCGCTGACATCCCAAGCGGAACCCTGCCATTCGCGGACGATCGAAGCGACTTCATTCCACATTGCGTTTGCAGGAAGTCCTTTGCAGAGAGCGGTTTCCTTTTTAGCAACGCAGAGATTGCCTTTCCACTCGTAGTTTTCAAGACACTTGAAAATACATTTGTCGGGGTTGGAAGTCGTGCCGTAAGTTCCCGTAAGAACAGGGCTCCATTCGCTGCCGTTCCATCTCTGCGTGATCTGACCTGACAAGTCGCCGGTATTCCACTCAGCGTTTGCCGGAAGTCCTGTACAGTCTCTCAGTCTTGTTGCAGCTTCACATGTTGTTCCGTCACTTGAAAGATTGTAGTTCGCAAGACATTTGAAGCAGCAGTTTTCAGTTGACGGAGCGTCACAGTATTCAGCTGTCGCGGGAGGCGTGAAAGTGAATCCGGTATATGTCTGCGTGATGCTTGAAACTATGTTCCAGACTGCATTTTTCGGAAGTCCTTCGCACTGTGCCGGTTTCGATTCGCCGACACAAGCCGAACCGTTCCATTCGTAGTAGTCATCACATACGAAATAGCATCTCGTTTCATCTGCCGTTGCGCCGTAAGTACCCTCTGTTGACGGGAACCATTCAGAGCCGTTCCAAGTCTGCGAAACAGCACTGTACTGATTCCAATGAGCGTTATCCTTCAGACCGGTGCACGGCTGACCTGTTTTCGTATTTGCGACACATGCTTTTCCGTTGTCGCTCCATACATACTGTTCGCCGTCTTCGACACAGTGGAAACGGCACTGGTTAGCAACAGCGCCGAGACTGTATGAACCTGCTGCCGACGGACTCCAGTCTGTTCCGTTCCAAGTCTGTTCTATTGTTGAAGCGTGCCACTGTGCGTTTGCCGGAAGTCCCTGGCAGGCAACAGTCTGTTTCTTTGCGGTACATTCACCGTTTTCAAACTCGTAATTTTCCTTGCATTTGAAGCGGCATTCAGTCTCGCTCGAAGTTTCGCTGTATACCAGATTTACCGCGGGTGAATAGTCTGTTCCGTCATATGTCTGTCTGATCTGTGAAACCGTGTTCCAGACTGCGTTCGACGGAAGCGTCCCGCATGATGTGAATCTGGTTTTCGGTTCGCAGACCAAGCCGTTCCAGGTGTAGTTGCTGTTTTTGCATTTGAACCTGCACTGGTTTGCAACTGCGGTTTCGCTGTAAACTCCGTTGAGATCGGGGGTCCATGTTTCACCGTTCCAGCTCTGCTCTATTGTGCTGCTGCCGTTCCATACAGCATTTGTCGGAAGATTCTGACAGGTTCCGGTCTGTTTCGCTCCGTCGCAGGTTTTCGTGTTTGCGTTCCATGCATAGTTGGTGTTGCATTCAAAGCTGCAGCCCGTCGCAGCTTTGTGCTGTCCTACAGCAGCCGGGAGCCAGCCCTGAGCGCCTGTCCAGGTCTGTTCTACTGTCGAGTGGTTTGTCTGCCACTGTGCGTTTGCCGGAAGTCCTACACACTCCGCCGTCTGTGTCTTCGCGTCACATGTTTTCGTCTGATCGTTCCAAGAGTAGTTCTCCTTGCAGATGAAGTGACATTCGGTCGTGGTCTCGTTGCCGTAGCTTCCGACATTCGACGGCGACCAGTCGAAGGAGTTTTCTCCGGTCTGCATGTATGTCTGCGTTATGCTCGATACGGTGTTCCACTGCGCGTTTGCCGGAAGTCCGGTGCAGTTTGCAAGCTGTGTCGCGGCGACGCACGCCGAACCGTTCCAGTTGTAGTTGTCTTTGCATTTGAAGCGGCAGTAAGCCGAATTCGACTCGGTGTTGTAGGTTCCGATTTCACTCGGATACCATTCAGAGCCGTTCCAAGTCTGCGTTATCTTTGAGTGACCGCCTGTCCATTCGGAGTTATCGGTCGTGGTAACACAGGACATTTCTCTTGTTTCTGCGACACACGATGTATTGTTCCATTCGTAGTTTTCGTCGCATGCAAAGAAGCATCTGTTCTCTTCCGCATCGGTGCTGTGTGCGCCTGTTGCAGAGGGTGTCCAGCCGCCGTTCGTCCATTTCTGGGTGATCGTTGCAGATTCGTTCCACCAGTGTGCGTTTGCAGGAAGTCCTATACAGGTCGCAGGCTGCGTTTCGCCGTCACAGATATTGTTTTCGCTGTCCCAGTTGTAGTGTTCCTTGCAGACAAAGCGGCATTCCTCTTCACTCGGGGTCTCGTTGTAAACAGAGGTCGCCGACGGGATCCAGTTTTCTCCGTCCCAGGTCTGCGAGATCTTCGAAACTACGTTCCAGTCGGAATAAGGTTTCTTCTCCGAGCAGCTGGTCATTCTCGAAACCGGAAGGCACTTTTCTTCGTCTGCATCCCACTTGTAGTTGGTCGCGCAGATGAATCTGCATTCGGTGCTGCTTGCGATCTTGTTGAATGTTCCTACTTCACTCGGATACCACTTGTCGCCGTCATAAGTCTGGCTGATGCCGAATACGGTGTTCCATACCGCGTTCTCGGGAAGGCCTTCGCAGGCGATGTATCTCGTCGTGTCAAGCAGGCACTTGCCGTGGCTCCAGTTGAAGCCCGACTTGCAGCCGCAGGTGAAGCTGTAGTCGCTGGCGGTGCAGAGACCTGTCGAATTCGCCGTGTTCACGCACGGGTCGAAGCCGCACGGATCCGGACATTCGCCGCCGAAGCACTGTTCGTCGTTCCTTACGCAGATTATGTATTTCGTGTTCGTC